>Ga0224506_10003602_pt1 | contig 10207 bp, 13 predicted proteins | sample SF_Jan12_sed_USG_2_FD_169108 | JGI IMG/M metagenome (GOLD analysis project Ga0224506, IMG submission 169108) | Sediment microbial communities from San Francisco Bay, California, United States - SF_Jan12_sed_USGS_8_1 | ecosystem: Environmental > Aquatic > Marine > Sediment | place: USA...
CACAAAAAGAATCGAGTAAGGCTCCTTCATTTTCCGCTTTCTCTCAACATTCTCTAGCAGGTTGATCTCTTCCTTCGTTGTCAGAATTTCAAGCAAGACCTCGTGGAGACTTGTTTTCACGATTTCCTTTCGATCTTCTAGCCGTTTTACCTGAACTCCTTCTAGCCGCTTTTCCATCTCTCCACAGATGTAATCGGCAACAGGCACTGCCACATCATTTTCGATGAGGTTTAGCTGGAAGTCCTCTAAAATTGGGCGAAGTTGTTCGGCTTTCAGTTCTGTGATTACGATCTTGTTGACGACGCCGCTAAGTCCTTTTCTTAGCTTTTCGAACACCTTCTGCTCTCTCTCCTTCCCTCAGTTTCGCCGTCAGTTCTTCAAGTCTAGTTCTGTCTTCCCGAATTTTTTCTACAACTTGAGCGAATTGCTGTCCAAGAGAAGTTCTTGTCTTTTCCAGTTCTGATATGCGGTTTCCCAAGTTTTCTTTGGCTTCCTTCATGGTTCTTTCGAGGGCTACGTCGGCTCCTATCCCAACTATAACCTTGTCTGCGCTTTCCAATTTGGCTTTTACGAAGGAACCTCCTCCTATGGGAACGAAGAGCTGCGCGTCTGTCTTCTCCTTCTCTAATCCTTCCAAGGTCATGCTTGAGACTCTGAGCTCAGTTAAGGCGGCGTTCACAAGATTTACCCTTGACTGCAACTCCTCGGCAGTTCCCTCCAAAATTCGAAGCTCAACAACCAGTCTGCGGAAGAACTCTTCTTCACTGGACACTTCCTTTTTCTCCTAGGGTTAGTTTCTTCACCAGGGGACTTTCAATTTTCTCCGGACTTATCTCCTCCACCTTCACAATTTTGATCTGAAAGCGTTTGACTCTGTGTTTGCTCCCCAAATCCATGTAGATTTTTTCCACGGCGTCTTCTGGTTTTAAAGCCCGAACCTCTTTACGAAAGTCTGTTTGAAAGTTCGGTTTCCTGATCTCACCGATCACCCGGAAAACTTTGACCTCACTCATCTTCCTTCACCACATCGAGAGCCTGCCCAATTATGAACAACTCGGGTCCAGTCGTCATGAAACCAGCCACAGCCCCATATTTATTTCCTATAAGCCCTGTGGCAACATAAGGTATTCCACAGTTAATGGTTCCTACATCCACATGAACCTTTAACACGTCCTTCAAAATTTTTTGTTCCTCCTCCTTAAGCAAGGGATGAGCCAACACACCTTTGTTTGTGGCGGTGGCAAGAGATCCAACGTATGGCAGTCCAGCTATTTCTCCAGCCACGACTTCAACGCCCAGCATGTCCTCTATCCGGGTCACGTCCCTCTTCCCCAATCTGGGGTCAACAACTGCTCCATAGTCGTTCGCCAAGATCAAGTTTCCGTAAGCCGTTTTTTTGGTGTTCATAACAGTGACGTTAATGTCCGAGGCTGATTTAATAGCTTCGATTTCTTCTTCCTGAGCAAAAGGGGAAAGAACCATACCCTTAGAGTTTGCGCATGCTAAGGCACCTATGAGCACCGATTTGCCAATCGTTGTGCTAACGACCTTCACCTTCAACCACTCCCCAACTTCTCGCGCTTTAATCTCAGGAAACTGCGGGGGCAAAATCACCATTTTATCGGTGACAAGAGAATAAACCCCTATGCTAGCGCTACCGAAAAGATCGAAAAGAAACAGCGGCAAGCGTCAGTCTCCTTCTGCCAGATGAACAGTTATTACTCCTTCCTTATCTTTGACCGCCCGAACTCTGATTTTTCGCGGCGGTTTTTCGATCCCCCTGCTCCAAATTTTTTCATTCACCTCGTTGCTGATAACCAAAAACTCAGCCTCTTCCTCACCTTCGGCTTCGGTTCGGATTTTCATATGTTTCTCAACAAAACCTCTAATAATGCGCACAGCTTTTGGCGCTCGCTTTTTCCGCGGGGAAATCCAAGCCTTGCCTAGAGGGATCGTGTAAAATTTTTCCTCAACGATTTCCTCCTCTAACTCCTTCTTCTTTTCAACTTTTCTCTCTTCTTCAACTTCTGCGATTTCCTCTTCTTCCGCCGCCTCTTCTGCCTCTTCAATCTCTTCCTCGGGAACCTCTTCCTTTTCTACAGCTTCTTCTGTTCCCTCGGCTTCCCCTTCTTCCTCCTCAACTTCCTCAGCGTCTTCAACAGTCTCTTCCATTCACGTTTCCCTCAAGCCCTTATCTTTCTTTGCCGCCAACGTCTTCTTTTCGGGTTTGTTCTCACCCGCCCGACCGTTTTAGCGATGACCCATGTTGGAACGGGTCTCTTCTGTTTTCCAGCCTTTACAAGTCTGCGTTTTTTTGCGGGTGGTTTGTTTCGCGCCGTCTTTAAACCCTCCTAATTTTGAAATCTCGGCGTCCTGACTGTATCCTCACAAGAATGTCTTTCAACTGTTCATCAGTAACCGGGATGCTTATTTTTCCAAGCTGTGCAAGCTGGATCAGCTGTAGTTCAAGCTGTTGAGCGAATTCTGGTTTAACCATTTTCAGGTTTGTGAGACGACGTCTGGCGTCAGGGGTGAGTATTCTGCGAAGCAAAGCTTGCTTCTGAACTTCGATCTGCTGTTGCACTTGAGCCTGCTGTTGCTCCTCCGCTATTCTCCGCTGTAGTTCCAAGAGCCTTCTTCTTCGCAGCTGTTCCATTTCTTCGTCGCTCATTCTGCGCACCTAATACTTTCCAAGTTCAGGCTGAGTTTTCTCCAGATTCTTCTTGATTTCAGTTGAGAGCCTATCTAGCAGTCGTCTTCCATCGCTAGTTACTACTCTCCCTCTGTTTCTTAGAGGCCCCACAAGGCCTGCGGCCTGAAGTTGCTGTAAAGCTTTTCTGATGATTGCGCCGCCGCCCTTCCTAGCGTGTTCCGGTTTTGCTCCTCGATCGATTCTGCCGCCGTATTCTGAGCGGAGGCGCTCTATACCAATCGGCCCCTTCACGTAGATTTTACGTAGAAGCGAGGCGCATCTGGTGAACCACCAATCTGTGGTCTGGGGTGGTCTTTGAGTGTGGGAACCTGTTTTCACAAAGGAAGCCCATGTTGGCGGAACTATCGCGTCTACTTCTTCCCTTAGATAGCGAGCTAACCTCTCGATAAGAATTGATGGAGGGACATCGTAAGGTGTCGGCAAGACTTCTTCTTCCTAATTTTCCTTCACTAAGGGAAAAGACTTGTCTTATATTAGTTTCGTGGTTGAGAAAACAAACTCTCACATGGTTATATAGATTTTACCCTTTTTTCCGACGCTTGTAAAGTAGAAAAGTGTGACCTCGAACTTCTATTAACGATGAATCTGTTTGTTGCGCGATCTTTGATGCAACGCTTTTGGCTTCCTCATCTTTGAGCGCACTTCTCAGGATTTTCGCCTTCACAATTTCCCTTTTATCCAGCTGCCTAGAGATTTCGTTTACTATCTGCGGCGTTGCACCTTCCTTCCCAACCCATACTGTTGGCTTCTCTGCGCTAAGCTCCCGCTTCATTCGGCGCTTCATCTTTGGCGTTATCACCGTTTCTCCCTGCCTTTTAGGGGCATACGCGAGTGCTTGCCGCAGTTTAAGCAGGTTATGACCACGTGAGGCTCCCTTCTTGATTGAATGCGAATACGACAGTTTACACCCGGCAAAATAAAGCTTTTACAGTGTCTACAAACGAGGCGCCTATACTCCCTAGGAAGCCGAAGTTTGGTTCCCATAGCGATTTTCCTCGCAATCCTCACGTAACGTTGCGCCAGTTCGGGGTCTTCACGAATGACTTCTCTGGCTAGGCGGAAGAGAATGCGAACGTGTTGTAAGGCTATCTGCTTCGTGGCATTCATTTCAAATAAACTATCTCACATAGTTTACATTAAGTTTTTTATCGAAACAGAACCTCTCCCTAAGGTAAGGGTCAAGTTTGCTGATTCTCATATGGGCGGAGTCTGCCCTTGAAACGATTCCCAAAGGCTTGTGGAGTCACCCCGCCATCAGGCGCCATTCAAAAAGGCGTGGAAAACCTCCGGGGCTCATTCTTCTCGACAGATCATACCATCATTCTGCCATGAAAAAGCTCAGGGAAAGCGAGAAGAGAGGACGCCCAGACATAGTTCATTTCGCCTTGCTCGAAGCCTTAGGCTCACCCCTCAACAAAGAAAGACTCCTCCAAGTATACGTGCACACCAACAACGATTACGTGATCACGGCTAATTCTGAAGCCCGGCTACCGAGAAACTACGATCGGTTCGTCGGCCTCCTAGAGCAACTGTTTGAGTTAGGAAGAGTTCCTTCTAAAGGGCAGACACTGCTCAAGTTAGAGCACAAAACGCTTTCACAACTGCTTGAAGAAACCAAAACCGACTACGTCATGGCTTTTAGCAGAAAGGGTTCACCTAAAACGCTTGAAGAGGCCATTTCCAGGCTTTTAGAAAAGCAGAGGCCAGCGGTAATCGTCGGCGGTTTCCCCCACGGCCACTTCTCAGAAACAACCATCAGATTAGCAGATGAAGTTGTCTGTATAGACCCGGAGATGCTGGAAACATGGACCTTAACTTCGAGGGTGATCTACGAATACGAACGCGCCATTTCCCTACCCAAGAAAAGGCTTAAAAAATAATTTTAGATTGGTGCGGCCGCCGGGATTCGAACCCGGGATTGCAGGCTTGGAAGGCTTACACCATCGACTGTGTCCTAACCAGACTAGACCACGGCCGCGAGTCCAACTCCAACCAACAGAGATCACTAGTTACAAATAATTGTTATGAAACTTCCGTCTTTTAAGATTGAACTCCAAAACTCTGACTGAGTTTCTCAGATATGTTTATGTGCGCGCTTTTGAAGAGGAAAAAAGCCTTTGATTTTCCACCGATCTCCAAAAGAACTAGGAACAATTGATGCACGTGTACTACAATCGGGGTATAACCATCTTGAGTGTTTAAAACATTTTTGCGTTCGGCTCACAAATAAATTAACAATTCCACCCTAAGTATTTTTTTCTAAATTGGTGATGGGGTAAAGCTTGATGACTCTTTAATGCAATAGGGTTTTTCTTATCGTTCCCCTCTGTCTAATTGCCAGCAAGAGGCGACAATAGGCTGCTTTAAACAGTTTTCAATGATTCAAATTACGCGCGATTGCTCTTATCGAAATGCTTTAATACATATTAGAAAGTAAAGATATTTCACGTGGAGGGAAAGATGATTTGAACAAAATGGCAATATATGTGACTGTTGCTGTCATCATTACTGCGCTGGTCGTAGGCGGGGGAGTATGGTACATTACGAAACCCACAGCCGCTGCAGATGTGCTTGAAATTTACCATTGGTGGACCTCGGGCGGAGAAAAGGACGCCATAGATGCCCTTGTCGCTGTTTTCAAAGCCAAGTATCCCGATACAGGAGTGATACAGAGTCCAGTGGCTGGTGGAGCGGGGTACGTGATGAAGGCAGTTATGAAATCCTTGGTGCTCGCCGGAGAGGCTCCGGACGCCTTCCAGATGCACGCCGGATACGAAGGTCAACCATATTTTGCGGGAGGCTACTTGGACCCGATAAGCGACCTCTGGGAGGAGGAGGGATGGAAAGACCACATCCCGGACGTAGTGGAGGACATGGTGAAGTTCGAAGGGGAGTACTACGCCGTTCCGGTGAACATCCACAGGCCCAACGTAGTATGGTACAACAAACACGTTCTTGATGCTAATGGTATAGACCCCGCTACCTTAACCACCTGGGACGCTTTCTTCAGCGCATGCGATACGTTAGTAGAAGACCCGGAGATAGATTCCCCCATAGCTCTAGGGGATAAAGGCAAGTGGACGGACACACACGTTCTGGAACAAATAATAGCGAGCGAAGGAATCGGCTTCTACGAGGATTGGATAAATGGAGAAGTCACATCGGCAACAGACTCTAAGCTCTTAGATGCATTGGAAACTTTCAAAACATATCTAGGGTACGTCAACGAGGATCACGCCGCTCTGACTTGGGATGAGGCGATCGCAAAAGTAATCAGAAACGAATCCGCGTTTAGTGTCATGGGAGACTGGGCTAACGGAGAATTCTTCAAGGTAGATAAAGTATACGGCACGGACTACGGAACGTTTCCATGCCCTGGAACCACGGGCATGTATGGTCTTGTCATAGATTGCTTCCAGCATCCAAAAGGTGTAAAACATTCGGAGAACTCATTAAACTGGTTAAGGGTTGTTGGCTCTAAAGAGGGGCAAGACACGTTCAACCCGCTAAAGGGCTCCATAGCCTGCCGCACCGACGCAGACATAACAAAATACGGCCCATATCAAAAGGCGGCCTTAACGGACTTTACGAACGCGACGTCCATGTACCCAAGCGTGGCTCACGGAAGTGGTGCGCCTGAGGCTTTCACCGCAGAGCTTGACGACATAATGTCCGACTTCGTGGAGGGCAGGGACGTAAGTGCAGCAGCAAGCGCTTTGACTGCTGCAACCAACGCAGCAAGTGCTGACTACACCAGGGTGTGGGACCTGTCTTAAACACAAAAACGTTGGCCGAAGAAACGGACAAAAATAGAAGACCCATTTCCCCTTTTTTATTTTTATACAGAGGCACAACAAATCTAGGTTTCAGAAGAAACTTCAACGAAACGCTTTTTTTCTTTCTAGCGTTCTTTTATTTTGAATTGAGTTGCAGCTCGATAGCACGCGAACCCTATGCTGCGAAGGATGTACTCTAGGATGCCTCACCTGTTAAAAATATATCTCAAGATGGTTGAAAAATGAGGCTTCCCTCTCGAAAAGTGTTCACGATAGACAGGATGGTCACCTCGTTCTTTCTTCTGTTATCTCTGGCGCTTGTAGGCTACTTTGTCTATGTCTGTATTGGATGGAATGTGATTGTATCCCTTTCAGACTGGAAAGGCCTTACTCCAAGCTACAATATCGTGGGGTTCGACCAATACTCAAGCCTATTCAACGACCCGGTATTCTTAACGTCTCTAAAAAATAATCTGATCTTGATAACACTCTTTGTGCCCGGCAGCCTTTTTTTGGGTCTTTTTTTAGCCATACTGCTGGATTTGAAGGTAAGGGGGGAGGGCGTTTTTAGAGGCATCTACCTACTGCCTTTTGCTCTCTCGTTTGTAGTTACCGCAACTCTGTGGGCATGGATGTATAACCCTTCTATAGGGGTTATAAACACCTTATTGGGGAAAACTGGACTTGAATTCCTAAAATCTCGGTGGATCACGGACTCGAACATAGCGATGTATTGCGTCGTCTTAGCTATAATATGGCAATTTTCGGGATACACAATGTTGATTTTTTTGGCTGGGATAAGGGCCATTCCTGAGTCTCAGATAAGGGCGGCGGAAGTGGATGGGGCTTCTGGCTTTGACGTGTATAAACGTGTTGTAATCCCACAACTAAAAGCTCCAGCCCTGAGCGCATTTGTTGTTCTCGTGGTATTTGCCCTCAAAGCGTTTGACTTCATTTTTGTATTAACAGGCGGAGGGCCTGGATACTCCACGTACGTTCTGCCCATAATGATGTTCAGGGAGACCTTTTCCATGACGCACTTCGCCTACGGTGCCGCCATCGCCACGATATTGTTCTTGCTCGCGCTGGCGATAGTCTTGCCATATCTATACCTCTCTTTTAGGAGGGAAAAGGAATGAGATTTCCCAAACTGAGGCGGGTAACCCTCTACATTCTGCTCATTTTTTTCGCATTCCTGTTTCTGCTTCCTCTATGGACTTTAATCACGACTTCCCTTAAAACCGATGAAGACGTGATCTACACGACACCCGTAGAACCGCCGCTGTCCCCGACTACGGAACCGCTAATAACGGCCTTTAACCTCATGAAAAGATCCTTGCTGAATAGTTTCACGTTCACGATAGCTGCTATGATCCTGTCTTGTCTTTTGGGTTCCATCAACGGCTACATATTAACCAAGATCAGGTTCAGGGGGTCCAACATGGTATTTCTGTTCTTTACCATCGGGATATTCATCCCCTATCAGGCGGTTCTTGTCCCCTTAGTTCTGACCATATCCAAGTTAGGGTTGTACAACAACATAGGAGGACTAATCCTAACACATACAGCATACGGTATCCCAATAACCACCCTCCTTTTCAGGAATTTCTACGCACTTATCCCCGATAGCGTCATAATGGCGGCCAAAACGGACGGGGCGGGGACATGGACGATATACAGACGCATAGTATTGCCACTTTCCCTGCTTCCTTTCGTGGTCGCGGCAATTTTTCAGTTCACCAGCATCTGGAACGATTTTCTCTTTGGCGTGGCATTGGCCAGGGGACCTGGGGCCAGACCGGCTTCCGTGGAGCTGGCAAATTTGAGGGGAACCACAGCAGTAACGTGGAATCTTCTAATGGCGGGAACCTTGTGGTACGCATTACCCGTGTTAGTTATTTATTTCGCGCTGGCAAAATATCTCATGAGAGGATACATGGCCGGAGCTGTTAAGGGATAAAAAGTGGCGTGAAATGGTAAGCGTGACTATAAGAAATTTGACGAAAACGTATGGGACAACCTTGGCAGTCAAAGATCTAAACCTTAAGATAAATGATGGGGAATTCTTCGTCTTCCTTGGTCCCTCAGGATGCGGTAAGACTACGACTCTTTTATGCATCGCAGGGTTGCTGAAACCAGACAAGGGAGAGGTGTGGTTGGGAAATGAATTAGTCACCTCCGCAGAACGTGACATACAGGTGCCGCCGCAGAAGAGGGAGGTGGCGATGATGTTTCAAGATTATGCCATTTATCCACACATGACGGTGCTCAAGAACATCGCTTTTCCCCTAGAAGTTAGGGGAGAGGACAAGAGTGAGATCGCGAAGAGGGTTAACGCGACAGCCAACCTTCTCGGCATATCCCAACTCCTAGACAGGAAGCCAAGGCAGCTCAGCGGCGGTCAAAGGCAGAGAGTAGCATTGGGCAGGGCGATCGTCAGAAAGCCAAAGGTCTTCTTATTGGATGAACCCCTTGCAAATCTTGACGCCAAGCTAAGGGTTAAAACAAGAACCGAATTGAAAAAATTGCAGCAGGAGTTGGGGGTGACTACAGTATATGTGACTCACGATCAAGTAGAAGCTATGACTATGGCAGACAAGATTATGGTTCAGAGAGACGGAGTAGCTGAACAGATAGGCACCCCTGAAGAGTTGTACAGCCACCCTGCCAACCTTTTCGTTGCAGGTTTTATTGGATCACCAGAAATGAATTTCACAGACTGCACTATAATCGAAGAAGGAAAGAGACTATGGTTAGATGCTAAGGAATTTAAGATACCCGTGCCTGCTGAAGTCGTCTCCAAACTGAAAAGTTACGTTGGCGAAGAGGTCATAATGGGCATTAGGCCAGAAGACCTTTATGAAACGAAATCTGTCGAAGGGGCCACACTGAAAAATGCGTTTAGAATGATAGTAGACGTCATCGAGCCTGTGGGGCCTTATTTGCTTTTGCACCTAAGGAAAGGGCTCCTTTCATTGGTGGCAAGAGTTAAACACACAAGAGCTAGGGTTGGGCAAGAAGTAAGTATTGGAATGGACCGTAACAAAATACACATATTTGATAAGAAGACAACCAAAGCAATAATATGAATTATTCTCTAAAATCAATCCCCCCAAAACATTGGAACTCTTATGTCAAGTGGATATGTTCCCATTTTCCGGATTTCATTGACCTATAGCAAGCATCAATTATACAGTTAACGATGTATCCGTCTCTGAAGGTCTCTTTCGGCATCTCACCGTTCAGAAGACACGTTACGAAGTGCTGGAGCTCAAACAAATATCCATAGACCTCATGTTCTCTCCACACGGGATACAACCAACCCCTTTTAGCTTCTGCTTTCTCAACGATGTATCCCACTTTCTCCTCTGGCGCAATCGTGAAAACTTTGACACCGGTCTCCCTAGTAGGGTCTATGAAAATCGAGCCGTCAGACCCATATATCTCAAATCTTAGGTCTAAGCCACCGTGAGCTGCCCAACTGTTTTCCGACTGACTGAGCTTATCATCTTCATACTTAACGAGAGCAAGACTGTTATCTTCAGCTTTTGTTTTGTGAACCACTGTAGCACCCCACCCATAAGCTTGAACTGGCTTTCCGCCAGAGAGATATCGAGCCACCTCAATTGAATGGCAACCCATGTCCATTAGGACGCCCCCACCAGCAAGCTCAGGATCAAAAAACCAAGCAGAGTGTGGTCCAAAATGAGCCTCTCGG
>Ga0224506_10003603_pt1 | contig 10207 bp, 18 predicted proteins | sample SF_Jan12_sed_USG_2_FD_169108 | JGI IMG/M metagenome (GOLD analysis project Ga0224506, IMG submission 169108) | Sediment microbial communities from San Francisco Bay, California, United States - SF_Jan12_sed_USGS_8_1 | ecosystem: Environmental > Aquatic > Marine > Sediment | place: USA...
CGGCCTCAGTATTTCCGTCAGCCTTTGATGGGCCGCCACCACTATCTGGTTGGCCTCACGAAGTTTTTCTATCTCCTCAGCGGTACGATAATTTATCGGCATTAACCGTCCAGCATCTCAAATATCGTCTGGGTGATATCATCCACGTCCTGGCTACCGTTAACCATCCGCAGGGCGCCCAGGGTGGAGTAGTAATACCTCAAGGTATTAGCCTGCTCCTCGTAAACCTCGAGCCTTCTCATGATGGTCTCTTCGCGGTCGTCCTCGCGTTGGTACAGCATGCCACCGCACTTGTCGCAAACATCGGGCATTTTTGAGGGGCTATACTCCACATGGAACATGGAATTGCATTCCCGACATGTGCGTCTTCCAGTGACCCGGTTGACCAGCAGCTCCGTGTCCACAGATAAATCCAGAACCACGTCTATATCATGCCCATCCATACCGATGAGAGTTTCAGACAGCGCTTCGGCCTGGTCCAGGTTCCTAGGATAGCCATCCAGAATGAATCCCTTGGAGCAGTCAGGCTCAAAAAGCCGGTCGTTCACCATGCCGATGACCACCTCATCCGGAACCAGATTGCCGTCATCCATATAAGCCTGGGCCCGTCTTCCCAGATCTGTCTGTTCCTTTACGTTCTTCCTGAGAATATCCCCGGTGGATATATGGGGGATTCCGTATTTTTCTATTATCCTTTTCGCCTGCGTGCCTTTCCCTGCCCCTGGGGGGCCCAACATAATGACCTTCATCAGAATGCTCCTCTTTGGCCTACCTGCGGCCCCTTAGTGATCCTCGTTTGACGAACCGGTCGTAGCTTCTCATGACCAGGTGGGATTCTATCTGGGAAAGAGTATCCATTCCCACTCCCACCACTATCAAAAGCCCAGTGCCGCCAAAGTAGAAAGGGACGCTGAGCCATGCCACCAACACGTCTGGAATAACACAAACCGCCGCCAGATAGCAAGCGCCGGTGAAGGTTATCCTGGAAAGCACCTTGTCGATATAATCCATAGTGGGTTTGCCCGGCCTGATTCCGGGAATAAAACCACCTGATTTTTTCAGGTTTTCAGCCACGTCCGAGGGTTTGAAGATGATCGCCGTATAGAAAAAGCAGAAAAAGAATATCATTCCCACATAAAAGAACTCATACCCCAGCTGGCCAGGCTGCAAAAATCCCTGCACAAAGGAAAGCCAGCCAGGAGCGCTTTCGGCGGGAATAAACTGGGCTATGGTGCCCGGAACCATGATCAAAGAGGACGCGAATATGGGTGGTATGACACCCGATGTATTCAGCTTCAGCGGCAGGTGGGTCTGGGGTCCGGCGTATTGCCGCCTACCTACCTGGCGCTTGGCGTGATGAATCGGAATTCGCCGCTGGCTGGTCTCCAGGAATATTATCGCAGCGATAACCGCCAGCATCATCACCAGCAGACCGACCATGATTACGGCGTTAAGCTCGCCAATGCTTATCTTCTGGAATGTCTGGATAATCGCCACGGGAAGATCCGCCACAATTCCGGCGAATATGATCAGTGATATTCCGTTGCCAATCCCTCGCTCGGTGATCTGCTCGCCAAGCCACATAAGGAAGGCAGTCCCCGCCGCCAGGGTTATAACCGTCATTATCCGGAACGTCCAGCCAGGCTCGGTCACCACCAACATCCCCTCGGAGGGTTGCAGCGATTCCAGCCAGAAACTGATGCCAAGGCCTTGTATGGAGGCCAGGATAACAGTTCCAAAACGGGTGTATTTGGTAATCACCCGCTGGCCCGCTTCCCCCTCTTTCTTTAGTTTCTCCAAGGTGGGCACCACCACGGTGAGCAACTGGATGATGATCGAGGAGCTGATGTAGGGCATGATCCCCAGGGCGAAAATCGTCGCCTGGGAAAGGTTCGACCCGGTGAACATGTCGAACATGCCCAGTATGGTCCCCTGCATGCTCCGGAAAAACTCCGCCAGCACCGCGGAGTTAACTCCCGGTGTGGGGATATGAGAACCAATCCGGAACACAAAAAGCATCCCGATGGTAAAAAGGATTCGATTCTTTAATTCAGGAATCTTGAAGATTCCTGTTACGCCTTCTCCCGCCACTTTATTTCTGGACCGTTTCGGCCGTTCCGCCGGCTTTTTCTATTTTTTCCACCGCCGATTTGGAAAACTTGGCGGCCTTTATGACCAGCGGCCCGGAGATCTCTCCCCTGCCCAATATCTTCAGCGGCTTGTTTGCGCTGGTCATACCATGCTCCCTAAGAACCTGGGCCGTCACTTCGCCGGTCAGGTTCATTTTTGCGATCGTATCCAGGTTGATTATTGAATACTCAGTCCTGAATATATTGGTGAACCCTCTTTTGGGCAGCCGCCTTATTATCGGCATCTGGCCACCCTCAAAGCGAGGATGCCTGGGTCCACCAGAGCGGGCGTTCTGCCCTTTGGTGCCTTTGCCAGCGGTTGTCCCCTGGCCCGACCCCGCGCCGCGGCCAACTCTCTTGCGTCCCTTGCGGGAGCCCGCCGCCGGTTTTAAATCATCTATTTTCATATTTCAGTCCTTTGCGCCGATTTTATTCGCCGGCCTGTCTGCGGTTGGTGATCTCTTCCGGATCCATCAACTGGTTCAGTCCGTCCATGGTGGCCAGCGCCATGTTCATCTGGTTGCTTGTCCCCAGGGATTTTGTCAAAATATCGCGCACACCAGCCACTTCCATAATGGCTCGCACCGCTCCGCCTGCGATCACTCCAGTTCCCCTGGACGCCGGCTTCATCATAACCTTGCCCGCGCCAAAATGCCCCATCACCTGGAAGGGGATGGTGCCGTTTTGGATGAACACCTTGCGCATGTTCTTCTTCGCCTTGGCCACGGCCTTCCGGAACGCCTCCGGCACTTCGTTGGCTTTGCCCATGCCCAGCCCGACACTGCCCGATTTGTCCCCCACCGCCACCAGGGCGGAGAAAGAGAACCGTCTTCCGCCCTTCACCACTTTGGCGACGCGGTTTAAAAACACCTGTTTTTCCACCAGCTCCCGCTCCGAAGACTGTTCGCCGTCGGTGGGACGATCTTTTCCCCTCTGTCTGCCTTGCTTCACAATATCAATCCCTTTTCCCTCATGGCTTCGGCGAATACTTTCACCCGCCCATGATACAACTTGCCGTTTCTATCGAAAACCACCGTGGATATTCCTGACGCTTTCATTTTATCCGCCAACGCCTCGCCGATCTGACGGGCAGCCACCGCGTTTTTGCCTTTGGCGGGGCTATCCTTTCCCAGCGAACTCAGAGACACCAGGGTCCTGCCGGCGTCGTCGTCTATAACCTGGGCGATAATGTTCTTGTTGGAGAAACAGACGCTGACCCGTGGCCTTTCCGAAGTTCCACGAATCTTCTTTCTGATCCTGGCCTTGCGAGCCATCAATCGCCTTTTGGAGTCTAGAACCCTTTTCATAGAGCTTTTTCCTATTTAGTCGCGGTCTTGCCCGCTTTACGCCTGATTCTTTCGGTGCTGTATCGCACGCCTTTTCCCTTGTAGGGCTCCGGCTTGCGCAGCTTCCTTATATTGGCGGCCACCTGGCCCACCATATGCTTGTCCGGCCCCGAAACCAAAACCTCGGTCTTTTTCGGCGCGGTCAAAGTAATCCCTTCCGGTGGATCCACCGTTATGGTGTGGGTGTATCCCAGCGAAAACTCCAGGGACTTCCCTTTCTGGTTAACCTGATACCCCACTCCCTCGATCAGGAGGGTTTTGCTGAATCCGGCGCTCACACCCAGGGTCATGTTGTTGATCAAAGCCCGGGTCAGGCCGTGCAGCGCCCTGCTCTGGCCCGAATCATCCGGCCGCGTGACCACCACCGAGCCATCTTTTATCTCCACGGTGATCCGCGGGTCGAAGCTCTGCTCCAGGCGCCCAAGCTTCCCCTTCACAGCGACCTTGGATCCGTCGATTTTAACTTCCACGCCAGCGGGAATCGCTACCGGCTGCTTACCTACTCTGGACATCGCCCCTTACCAAATATGACAAAGCACTTCACCGCCCACTTTGGCCTCTCTGGCCTCGGCGTCGGTTAGTATGCCTTTGTTTGTCGATAATATCGCCGCCCCGGTGCCGGAGAGCACGGGTTTGAGCTCATCGGAGCTCATGTACACCCGCCTGCCAGGTGTGGAAATCCTCTTGATTCCCCTTATGGCCGGCTTGCCATCAATATATTTCAGCTTGATGGCGATTTTCCCCTGGACACCCTGCCTCAGGATCTTAAACGCCCCTATGTAGCCCTCCTGGGCCAACAGAGCGGCCATCTCCGCCTTTATCTTGGATGCGGGTACGGTGAGCATATCATGCCGGGCCGTACTTGCGTTGCGGATGCTGGACAACATGTCAGCGATCGGATCAGTCATACACATATTATTTTATACCTCCAGCCAGACTTTCATCACCAGCTGCTCTTTGTGACGCCGGGCACCTGCCCTTCCAGGGAAAGTTTGCGGAAGCAAACCCGGCATAGCGCGAATTTCCTCAGGTATCCCCTGGGCCTGCCGCAATGGCGACATCGATTGTAGGCCTGGGTGGAAAACTTGGGCTTCCGTTTCTGTTTTGCAATCATGGATTTTTTGGCCATATATCCTCCTTGTCAGTTCCTAAAGGGCATTCCCAGGGCCGCCAGCAGGCTTCGCGCCTCGGCGTCGGTCCCCGCGGAGGTGACCATGCTTATATTAAGACCCAGCACTTTGCTGACCTTATCGTAATCAACTTCCGGAAAGATCAACTGCTCCTTTACTCCCAGAGTATAGTTGCCATGACCATCGAATCCCTTGCCGGAGACTCCTCGAAAGTCCCTGATTCTGGGAATGGCCGCGGTGATCAGTCTTTCCAGAAACTGGTACATCCTCTTGCCACGGATGGTGACACACACACCCACCTGGGCGCCCTCCCGCAGCTTGAAGTTGCTTATGGCTTTACGCGCTCGGGTGATCACCGGCTTCTGCCCCGATATCCTGGTCAGCGTATATACGCCGTCATCGATTATCTTGGCGTTCTGCAGCGCTTCCCCCAAACCCATATTCAGCACCACTTTTTCAAGGCGTGGCGCCTGCATCACACTCTTGTACCCAAACTCCTTCATGAGAATGGGAATTATCTCTTTATTGTATTTTTGCTCAAGGCCGGACATTAACTATTACCTCAACCCAGGTCCATCATTTCGCCGCATTTGCGACATATTCGTACTTTCTTGCCATCTTCCAGCTTTTTATGGCCGATCCTCACCGGCTTTTCGCACTTTGTGCAAAAAGGCTGCACATTGCTGGCGTCGATCTTAGCTTCCTTCTCGATAATCCCTCCCTGCCTTTGCTGCTGGGTGGGGCGCTGATGGCGCTTTACGATATTCACCTTTTCCACGATAACCCGCCCTTCGGAGGGAATCGCTTCTAGCACTTTACCTTTTTTCCCTTTGTCAGCGCCGGAGATCACCACGACAACGTCGTTCTTCTTCACATTCATCGTTCGGTTCTTAATGCTTCTTTCCATCAAAGCACCTCAGGCGCAAGAGAGACTATCTTCATGAACATCTTCGCCCGCAGCTCCCGGCCTACCGGGCCGAAGATGCGGGTTCCGATAACCTCGCGGTCGTCATTCAACAACACCGCTGCGTTTTCGTCAAACTTGATATACGTTCCGTTGCTTCTGCGGATCCCCTTGGCCACCCGCACCACCACCGCGTTGCGCACGGTTCCCTTTTTCTCTTTCGAGTTGGGGATCGCCTCTATAACGGCCACTTTTATCACATCTCCTATGGTGGCGTATCTTCGATGATGCCCACCCATAACTTTTATGCAGCGCACCCGGCGAGCCCCGGAATTATCCGCCACACTGAGAACTGTCCTTAGCTGAATCATAATCTACACCCGTTCACACAGTGCTCTTGGCGATCACTTCGCCAACGCGCCATCTTTTCAATTTGGAGATCGGCTTCGTCTCCACTATTTTGACGGTATCGCCAACCTTAAGGTCTTCTCTTTCGTTGTGCGCGTAGTAGCGCTTGCTGCGGATGACGATCTTCTTGAACAAAGGATGCTGCACCCGACGCTCGACCTTCACTACCACGGTCTTGGCCATCTTGTTGCTGACAACCTTGCCGATCCTTGTCTTGGTCTCGCCGCGCTTGGTTTCCACCGTCATGCGTTCTCCTTGCCATCTGCGGCTTTGTCGCCTTTGGCGGCCTCGCCGCCACCTGTGGCGGCCAACTTGCGGCGCTGGCTCTGGGCGGTGAGCGCCTTTGCTATATCCCTGCGAATGTTACGCAGCTTCACCGGGCTATCGAGCTGCCCTGTGGCGTGTTGGAACCTCATCTTCAAATAACTTTCCCTCATCTCGCCGAGGCGCACAACCAGCTCCTCGTCCGAAGATTGAGCAAATTCGGAAAACTTCATATTATAAAACTCCTCTTCTCGGCATCGAGAAACCTGGTCTTCAGCGGAAGCTTATAGGAAGCCAGCCGCATGGCCTGCTGGGCGTCTTCCGGATCCACTCCGTCCAGCTCAAAAAGAACCCGGCCGCGCTTCACCCGGGCCACCCAGTATTCCGGCGCGCCCTTGCCTTTGCCCATCCTGGTCTCCGCCGGCTTGGAACTGACCGGCTTATCCGGGAATATCCTTATCCACAACTTGCCGCCACGCTTTACGCGACGGGTGATGGCTATACGGGCCGCCTCTATCTGCCGGTCGGTTATCCAACCCGGCTCCAGAGTCTGCAACGCGAACTTGCCAAAACTTATGCTCGATCCCCTCCAGGCCAAACCTTTGGTCCGGCCCTTCATCCTTTTTCGGTACTTGACCTTCTTCGGCATTAACATCGGTCTACTCCTCGCCTGCCATATCGCCGGTTGTGGAAGGCTCTTCCTTGGCCAGATCCGCCTTAGCGGCCTCCACCGCCTCTTCTATTTTAAGTTGGCTGCGCAGCTTGCGTTGCTCCTCCAGCCGACGCGCCTCGCGCCCGAAAAACTTGTCCCCCGTGTACACCCAGACCTTCACACCGATGATTCCGGTGCCGGTCTTGGAAGCGGCGAATCCATAATCTATATCTGCCCGGATGGTCTGCAGGGGAACCCGCCCTTCGCGATACCATTCGGTGCGGGCTATATCCGCCCCCACCAAACGCCCTGCGCAGTTGACCCGGATCCCCTTGGCGCCAAACTTCATGGCGGTGGTCACCGCTTTTTTCATGGCCTTGCGGAACATAACCCGGCGCTCCAGCTGCAGAGCGATACTCTCCGCCACCAGCTGGGCGGAAAGCTCCGGCTTGCGAACTTCCTTGATATCGAGCAGGATTTCCTTGCCCGGTGTCAATTTCTGCAGGCTGCTTTTCAGGCGATCCACTTCCTGCCCTTTCTTGCCGATGATAATCCCCGGCCGGGCGGCGAATATCCTGATCTTGACCTGGTTTCCTTTTCTTTCGATCTGAATGTTGGAAATTCCGGCGTGGTAAAGATCTTTCTTTATAAACTTTCGGAGCGCCAGATCGCTGTGCAGATTATCCTTATAATCCGACGATGTATTGTACCAGTTGGAATCCCAGGACCGGATGGCGCCCAGCCGAAACCCTAATGGATGTACTTTTTGACCCATCTACTAATCCTCTTTCTTCTTTTTCGCGGGAGCTTTCGCCTTGGCCTTGGCGGGAGCCTTTTTTTCCTTTGGGGCCTTCTCCTCCGCCTTGTCAGCCTCTACCTTGGGCTTGGCGGCCTTTTTAGGCTCCGAGGCTTTTTTCTCCGCTCCTTTGTCCGCATCTTTTTTGGCGGCGCGTTTTTTAGCTTTCTTGGCTTCCGCTTCTTCCCTGCGTTTGGCTTCTTCGGCCTTGGCCACCAGGTCCTCTTTCACCACGATGGTGATATGGCTGGTGGGATGGCGGATGACATCGGCCCGGCCTCGAGCCCGGGGCATATAGCGCCGATAGGAGGGGCCTCCACACACCCACACCTGGCTCACTTCCAGAATGCCGGTGTCTTCCACTTTCTTCTCCTCGGCGTTTGCCACTGCGGAGTTTAAAAGCTTAAGCATCACCTGGGCGCTTTTCTTGTTTGCGAAGGTGAGGATCTTAACCGCATCCTCCACTTTCCGTCCACGAATCATGTTGGCCACAAGCCTGGTTTTATAGGGCGACACCCTGAAATATCTCAACGTGGCTCTGGCTTCAATTGCTTCCATACGAGGCCTTACTTTTTGTAAAAACAACAACCGGCGCCGGGTATTGATCCGGCGCCGCTAATCTGGTCAACCATTCGACCGTCTTCGAGAATAAGCGTGTAAGTATAATTTCGGGCGTTCTGCCTGTCAACATAATTGTTTACGATTTTTCCGGTTCAGGGAATTAGGGCTGGATCATGGCCCAAAGATCAGGCCATTTCTCCCGGTAACCCGGATGCGAACATTGTAGCAATACTTGAAAATACAGCATATCTGTTATATTATTTTAAATATATTCTATTTGGAGAGGGACATGAATCGCTTATCAACTGCGGGATTGATCATTTTGTTCCTTGCCACTGGAGGCTGTGGCGGGGATAGCGGGACCAAGGGTTTCGAAGGTATTTACTCAGGTAAAGTGCTGTATGTCTATAAAGGTTTTTTATCAGATGGCCTTCTATGCAGCGATGAAGGGCCAATAAACCTCAAGTTCCTTAAAAACAAAACTGTGGAAGCTGAGTTGTTCGATCCATATATTGCTGCAGACAGTTCTTTTGGGTGGCATTGTGTCAAGAGAACGGAAGACTATAAGCTGTGGCCATATTACCAGGTTGGCTCATACACCGGCGATGAAACTGGTGGGACCTTTGAAATAAAACTGCAACAAGAGATGGTTTCAGGAACATATAGCGCGGCATCGTTGTCCGGATCCACAGTTGGCAAATCGTACGACATAACGATTTTCGACGCCGTTAGACAGTAGACATTGTGTACATTTCCTTTTGCGTTTAGCGACGGCCGGGGGCTCCTGAATCTGGGAAGTTGTATCTATTGGTGGAAAGCCAACTGTCTGTTCTATAACCTTTTTTTGAAAATAGATTCATTTAGCTCAAGGCGCACATATGTCCAAACTTCAGGATATATGTTTTCATTGGTTCCATATTTATCAGCAATACAGCATATTGCAGCCATTGCAGCCATTGCAGCATACCAGAGGAAAAAGTTAAATGAAAATTGTCGTCGCCGGAGCGGGCGCCGTGGGGGGATACTACGGGGCCATGCTGGCCCGGGCCGGGCATGAACTCTTCTTTATCGCCAGGGGCGCCCATCTGAACGCTATACGGAAAAATGGACTCCATGTGCAAAGTTATAAAGGCGATTTTTCCATTTCAGCCCCCTGTGGCCAGGATTCATCCCCGTTCGGTCCGGCGGACCTGATCCTCGTATGTTTCAAGAGTTATCAGACCAAATCAACCGTGGAGCTGTTCTCCTCCTGTGTCGGGGGGGATACTGCGATCCTCTCTTTGCAAAACGGGGTGGACAATGAATTGGTCCTGGCCAAGGCGTTTGGCCAGGAGCGGGTTTTGGGCGCGGTGGCTTTCATCGGCGCCAGGGTGGAAAGGCCGGGAGTGATACTGCACACCGGTTTCGGCTCTCTGGCCGTGGGGGAGCTATTTGCCGAACCAGGGGCCAGGGCGCAACGCCTGGGGGAGATGTTTGAAATGGCCGGGATCAAGTGCCGGGTCAGCGCCAATATCAAAAAGGATATCTACGCCAAGATGGTGTGGAACGTCGGGTTCAACGGCATATGCTCCATCCTGGATTGCTCCGCCGGGGAAGCGTTGGGATCCCCTTCCACCCGAGGGCTGGTCCGGTCCGCGATGATGGAGTGGATAGCAGTGGCCAGGGGGGTGGGAGTGGAACTGGATGAGGAGATGGTGGAGAGGAATATAGAGACCACTGCCAAGGGGGGAGAGGTGGTTCCGTCCATGGTGATGGACAAGAGAAATGGGAGGATAATGGAAATCGATTCAATAATAGGAAAAGTGGTGGAGCTAGGATTGGCAACCAGCACCCCCACGCCGGTGAATCAGTTTATCCTGGATATTCTGAGTTTTCACAATGCAAAAGCGAAGGGGAGAATCGACCAGGGGTGACATTCAAGACCCGGATTGTCACCCCCTGCCCTTGATTGAAGTTAAAAAGGAGAGAAAGGGAACCCACCCCTTCTCTCCATATAAAGCAAATCGCCCCACATATC
>Ga0224506_10003605_pt1 | contig 10203 bp, 8 predicted proteins | sample SF_Jan12_sed_USG_2_FD_169108 | JGI IMG/M metagenome (GOLD analysis project Ga0224506, IMG submission 169108) | Sediment microbial communities from San Francisco Bay, California, United States - SF_Jan12_sed_USGS_8_1 | ecosystem: Environmental > Aquatic > Marine > Sediment | place: USA...
TCGCCAGTACGATGATGAAGGGTATTATTATCTGGAATTTTCGTCGCCAGGCGATCGAAATATAATCACCGATACTCTTTACATCTTCTTCCATGGTATAGGTAGACTCGTGAGGCATATTTATAGCTGATACGAAAGTGTAATCAGCAGGCTATTGGACTCAGCATCTCCTGCTGTCGCATCATCCTGCTGTCTAAAGCGGTAATTTCCTGAAATTGAAGATTTTTCAGATAGTCGATAACTGATGCTCGGTTGTATTTCGAAATAATCACGCTCATCGGTTCCGATAAAGTCAGCTGAAAGTACCCCCTGCGCTTTTTCAGAGAATGCATGCGCCCAACTCAGACTGAGGTGATCCTCTTCTCTAACAGCACCTAGTCCACTGGCCTGGAAGCGTCGAGCGGCGGTAAGTAAAAAGCTGTTGCGCTCGTCACGAATATTGCTGATCCCGATGCTATAGGTAGAGCCGGTCTGCTGGTTAGCAGATCCATCGACTTCGCTGTAGCCTGCTGAGAAGCGGTAAGTTGTGGCCTCCGATGTACTGATATTGTAGCCAATACTCAAATTGCCGGTGTCTGTGCTGGCTTCACTGACTGGTTCGTACTGCGAGACACTCAAACTGGTTGAAAAATCGCTCGTTTGATCCAGTCGATATCCCCAACCAAACGAGAAGGAAGTATCCTGATAATCGGTGAGCGGAATATTGTCGTAGCCAACATCAGTGAAACCCAGGTTTATAGAAAGTGAGTTTCTTTCGTCAAACGCATAAGTCATACCGGGCGATACACTCAGCGCATCCCTGCTACCATCTTCGATGATACCAGTATCCTGCAATTCAGTTTCGATCGTCGGTTCGATCAGATATGAAACCTGCAGATGAGATTGTCGTCTCTCACTTCGATTACGCAAAGATATCGATAAATTACCCGTAGTGCGATCGTCTACCGATGGGGCTGAGTAGCTGTCATTATTGATACCGGCAAGTAATTCTATGCTGGTAAGCTCGGTACTACCTTCGGCACTTGCAAACAGGCCGAGCTTACTAAAGCTTGTATCGAGTTCATTGGTTGATGTAAGAGATAAATTATCATCGTAACCGGCGGTGATATTTGCACCATAATTACTATCCCAGTTGAGGGCATGCGAATTCGCAGTATATGAAAAGCTCATGCATAACAGGCAGTAAAGCCCGGCTTTATGGCCCATGGTTGCGAATCTTGAAGATACTCTATCTGTCATAAGTTCTGGATTTTGTATTTTCCATGAGTTCATCAACCGCAGAACTACGGAACGATGATGGTATCGCCGCTTTTCAGCAGGACATTGGTTTCCGGAGCTTTACCTTCGGTAATCTTGGTATAGTCAAAATTGATGACTTCCTGTCCTTTATCGGTTCGTCTGATAATACGGATACTATTCGACTTGGCATAAGCAGTCAGCCCACCTGCAAGGCTCAAAGCCTGCATCACATCGGTCGGGCGAATCATTGTCATTTGCCCGGGGTTGTTCACCTTACCAATGATAAAGATGTTATTTCCGCTAACTGACGTTACGGTGACATTAACTTCCGGGTCCGGGATAACTCTCGATAGTTTTTGTTTTATTTGATCCTGGACCTGGGCGGGCGTCTTCGATGAAATCTTAAGTATTCCTACCAGGGGAAACGAAATTGTGCCATCGGGTAACACCATAACTTCCTGCTGTAGCGCGTCCTCGCTCCACACTGAGATACTTAAAATATCGCCCGGATTAAGTGTGTAGGCCTCTTCGGAAATAGCCATCATAGACCAGGTCATAATTATTAAGCCGATCACCGGCCTTTGTAATTTGATGGTTTTTAATTTCATACCTGACTCCCCAACTATAACCAGACAAGATAACGAGAAACAACCTCCCTTTATCTTTATATACCATGAGATTGTATCTCATTACTAACCAATATATATCAGCATACCTCGAACATGGATCAACAGGCAATACGCTTAAACCAATCATTAAGCCATATAGTAGTAATGGAACAGGACGGTTTATTATGAGGGGCGCAATTAATCGATGTGTCTGAAACAGTGCAACGAAATAGTAAACGCGGTAAATGCAACCAAAGGAACTAGCAAACGGTGGGATGCTAGCGACTACCGGTCTGGAAATAGAAAAATCCGCTATATGGGACTCGATAAAAATGCGTATGCGGTATTTATCAAATGTGCATGGTCAATCTGGTGCTTGCTAAGAAGCATTTATTGGCTGTTTAGCGGGGTCACTGTGCCTGAAATACGGTGATTGACCAAAAACACCAGTCAATTACCGCAATAAACAGGATCAATACGTGGAAATTCTGATCAGAAATAAATCCAGTGCTCAAAACATCAATCGGCCAGAGCCTCCTTAGATTTTTTTATTTTCGTGATTTAGATCACTCTTTCATTAATAGAATTCTGATATTGATACATATACCTCAAATGGGTTAAGGTGTTTAATAATTTAAACAAATATTATTTAATTAAGCTTCAAGGAAAAACAGCTCCAAATGGACAGAAGACGATCAGCAACTCTTATTCCGGAAATCTACAAAGCCACAGTAGATCCAGCTAACTGGGATTACGTATTAGAGGAAGTGGCTGTATTAACCAACTCTAAAATGGCCTGCCTCTACTACCTGGATAAGCATGAAGGCATCGCGAGTACTATCGCGCAGTTCGGCTGTCCGACGCATATGATACAAAATTACAACAAACAGTTTGAAAAACTCGATAGATTATTTGACAAAACGTCGAGCGATGCTGAGAAAAATGATTCGCTATGTCAGTTCTTCAGTCCGGGAATTAACGGTCATTCCGATGTCGAGTCCGAATTTTATGAAAACTGGATGAAACCAGAAGGGATATATTATCTCGGTAGAATTCAGTTCCTCAATAACGAATCCCATAAAGCTGCCATCGCGGTGTTGCGTGATGAGGAAACAGGTGCCTGGGGTAAAGGTGATATACGTGTGATTAACGATATCGTACCCCACCTCAAGCGAGCTCTGGATATTCATGCCGAATTTACTCGACTTCGCCTGAAACAGGATGCTCTGCTTAAAGGGCTCGATCGACTGGTAATTGGCATAATCCTCTATGATCGGAATGCCCAGGCTGTTTACATCAACCCGACAGCGAAGGCTATTATCGAAGAGCATCCAGCACTGTCCCTAGGTAAAGAAGGCTTGTTTCTTTTAAATAGCAAAGATGACAAAGAATTACGTAGAACGATTAAGCAAACCGCTTTGGTTGACTCCGGAGATTCATGGAAGCAGAGCATTTCTATCGGGGTAACTCATCCAGATGTATCTGCCCCGTTGCCATTACTGGTCACACCCTTGCACGCACATCTACTCACTTCAGATCTGGACTATGAGGGTGCGAAGGTTGCTGTTTTCCTGAGTGACTCAGGCCTCGATCAACCCATATCGGTCGACAATCTGGTTAGCGTCTATAATCTCACCCCCTCTGAAGCCCAGGTCGCTATCAGTATTGCCAATGGTCATAGTATTGATAATATTGCTACCACCTCAAATCATAGCGCACATACTATCCGCTCACAGTTGAAATCGATTTTCAGAAAGACCGGTGTTTCCAGGCAGAGTGAACTGATTAAGCTATTACTTACCGGACCATTTGCCCACCGCAGGCGATCAAAAGCGGGCTGAAATATATAGTAAGGCTCGATGATTAGCACAAAGCCTTTCTTAATGCAGGGCTTGAGTAGAGCTATAGACGGAGGTAGGCATACTTCTAATAATTTGTAGATTTACACCAACCTTATCCGAACAATCAAATCGCACCCAAATCATCTAAAACATGGTGAATTACTACAATTTACCCTGTTTGGGCGATGCCAGAGACTTGCCACTAAAACTACTATTACAAGTTGTAAGGAAGGTAACGAATTATAGTGTCTACATTAATATCAAATAACAGAATCCACCCCCAACGCCCGTTGTTACAACGTCGCAAGTCACTGGCTTCGACTTTACAAGCAGCGATCGATGGGATTATCCTTATACTTACTGTCTATTTTACATTTTACAACTTCCAGGGCTTCATCAACGTTCTGGATACCATTTTTCTGATCATATTATTGGCGGTTACAGGGATCACGTATGATCGAATGGGGATTTATCGACATTACGGTAGTCTTCTCAAGTCGGTTCGAACACTCCTCCTGGCCTGGTCAATCAGTTTTTCCATAACCCTGTTTGTTTTCATCATGGCGCACTATTTCGAGCAGCTGTCGAGTCCGGCGCTGCCAGCCATTTTAATAATTACATTTTCCGGACAGCTTATTAACCGACTATTATTTATCGGTTTTCAGGTCCAGACATCGCACTCGCAAACCGATAGTCACAATGTCTTGCTGGTTGGCAGCGGACCGCTGGTAAGCCATCTGTACGACAGTATCAATAGCAATCCCTGGATTCAGGAAAAGGCTATCGGCAGAATTCAGATAACCAAAAAAAATGAAGACATTACAGTTCCGATACTCGGAGGCCGGGAGAACATAATCGATGTCATTAGAACTAACCGGGTCAAGACTGTTTATATTGCCGTGTCTCTAGAGAACTCGCACCTGGCGGAGGATATTTACCTCGACCTGGTCGGCGAGAACGTCGATATCCATTGGGCACCGGATATTTTTTCGATGAATCTTGTCAACCATAGTGTCAAGGAATTAGCTGGCATCCCTCTGCTCACCTTGTCAGAGTCCCCTCTGATAGGCAACTATCGCGCACTAAAGGCTATCGAGGATCGCTTTATAGCGTTAGTTTCCCTTATCCTGTTAAGTCCGCTAATGGCCGTAGTCGCCGTCATAATTAAGCTGGAATCTCCGGGACCCGCCATCTTCAAGCAAAACCGTACCGGCTGGAATGGCGAGGTTTTTCCTATCTGGAAATTCCGCAGCATGAAAATTAATCAGCCAAATAGTGGCACAGTCGAGCAGGCAACGGTTAATGATGAACGTTTCACCCGGGTCGGTAAATTCATTCGTAAAACCAGCATCGATGAAATACCGCAGCTGTTTAATGTACTAATTGGCAAAATGTCGTTAGTCGGTCCGCGCCCACATGCCGTTGAGCACAACGTTGAGTATGCAAAACGCATTAACGCCTACCTTGCGAGGCATCGTATTAAGCCCGGAATTACCGGTCTTGCACAGATCCACGGTTTTCGCGGTGAAACCGACACGCTGGGAAAAATGGAAAAACGAGTGGAATACGACTTACAGTATATTAACAATTGGTCATTTTGGCTGGATATCAAAATTATGCTGAAGACAATTCCTGCGCTAATTAGGGATGACGCATACTAGGGATGTTGCATCACTATCGGTGTGAATCCCCGGTCTATAGGCAACTTAAGCTTCTTCTCACAAAGCCGCTAGTCACGCAAAAGGAAAGGCAAAAGACGTAGTTGGGAAGTTAGGTCGATATATAAATCACCGATATTGCAATTTATCTGTCGTAAGCTAAATCAGCCTAATTTAGTTAGCTCTGAAAAATACCCCAACTTTTTGATTGTAATTCACTGCTGTCCCGTTAACTTTCATATCAAAACCAACTGATTAATATCAGGATTGTTGTCACGTATGAGCTCACCGCGAAGCAAGTCCATCAAGTCTAGTTTTTCAAACAGGTTGAGCTGTAATAACCTGAGTATTTGCTGCATACTTTTCGAAAGTCCAGATTGCAGCTTGATGAATGCCAGTATCAAATAAACACACTGGGCGCCCGTAAATTCGATGATCTGATCACAGGCTAAGCCTTTATTTTTCAATACCGATCGACGACTGACAACCCGATACTTTGTATTCGTCTTAAGCCGGGTAACAAAGAATATTTCCTTGTCGGTCAACTGCTTATACCAGCTATAGCCATTATACCCCTTGTCCATTGCGATAATGCTGCCTTTGGGGAAACTCAATAATTTACCAATGTTGACCTCGTGAATACTGCCTTCAGTAATCGCCACAAACTCAGGCAGATAACCCGAATGATTCAATCCGACGTGTAATCTGATCGCGCCTTTGATGGTACGAAAGTCGGGCCAGGGAAATACCGACAAACAAAGATTAATCGTAGAAGCATCCTATGAATAGAGTGGACCTTTGAAATGGAAACCATGTCCCGATGAACGTCCCTGGCAACGCGATAGCAGCCGAGTAAAAAGGGCTTCATATAACTCATCGGGCTTGTCTTCATTCATGCGGGACAAATTAGAGCCCGATATCACACGACACCCGGGGTGATATAGCCGATGCATTTGAGCGGACACATTATCGACGATATCTCTCAAGCTATACGGATGGACTTCCCCCCGAATTTGTTCGGCACCGATATATTTCACAACACAGCTCGACCCTACCGACCCCCCTACTGTATTTAGCAGCAGTGATTCCCTGACAAAACTTCGAACAAACGTTTAGTCCGCACTACACGCCGAAGACTGGGGGAACCGGTCAAACTGATCCGTCTGATGGTAGGACTGCCACTATTAAAACAATTGCGATGAATCTTTGTCGAGCAATGGAAGCGTAATCGATATTGCCAGTCGTTTTGTGGTGTGAAGGAATATCAACATAAGCTACCTTAATATTGATCCCTACGTTCAGAAAAGAAACATCTCCTCACCGACGACGGATGCGAAGCGTGCGATCAAAATTATCGACGGATTAAACAAGCGGGCCAAATTTCATGGGGTACAACTAAGAAGTACTTTCATCAAAGAAGTCGAAAATCTACGTTTATCGCCCCCCGCTAATCACCTTTTTAATGATGGCAAAGCCGGGTTCTATACTGACCTTCTGCGCGCAAATCCGACGAACCCTAGCAAAGCAGTGCCAAAGAGCCAGGCGGCAGCGGGGACTGGGACAGCGGAAATGTGGCTTACCCGATATATATCGAAAGTAGGGCCTGTGAGTTCCGAGAAGCCCTCTAGCCAGGTCAGGTCAATTGTTGCTTGAAATAAACTTTCTGCGTTTTCGTAGAGGAAAGTATCATATGTCAAATTCCCCTGGCCTGCTTTAAGCAAATAGTATTCAGTTCCGTAATCCAAATCTCCAGTATAATATCTTTCATCGACCGCATCATTTCCAAGGCCTAAATCAGTCCAATATGCGTCTACATCGGCGTCTGTATCAAATTCTATTTTTTCAATACTGGTAATTGGGTCATAGTCGATTATTGATCCGGTAGTTACTAACTCATCAAGGACAGCTGTCATCCAGTCAATTTCCGTTGAATCCCCGGAATTGTTAAGAAAGGTGTAAGCAATAATGGGATCAATACTAAGACCTCCGAGGAAATCACAATCAACTGTACAAGATTGGGCCGTGATTTCACCGTCACTGACTATTCCTGTATAGTATTCATCACCTGATGAACCGGTCAAAGTCGTAAAAGTGGAAGCGTCCACATTGAAACTAATTGCTATCGCCGAAATGAGTAATGTATTCAATATTTTTTTCATGTCTCTACCCTAGTTAAATCGATTCCACCGTGATGAAAAGATATCACTCCTAACATACGACGGCATCACCCAAACAGGGTAATTTCAGAATGATTTAACCTTAGTTTTATTAGATATTAATGCCGTGAGACAAAGCAAAGACCGCTATTTGGAGTCAACGTCATTGTTGACTACAAATCGTCCTGCAATTCTCCAACTAGTTTAATGATTCGCCCAGCAAAATGTTACCTTACCGTATCCGATACATCCTGCTGGATCGCCAGGTGATTTTTCGGTTTAACAAACTTCAGGCTAACGCCAATACCCTTCCTTTCGATGGTTCTGAATGGATTGCTAAACGTCTCAGTAGTAGAATCAGCTTACGCCCTACCAGAGATTAGAATTTTTTCAGCTCATCTCGCCAATCAGTCTCAAAGGTCTTTTTGATTTTCTGACAATCCAACACTGAACTTATAGACCGTCTGGCTGGGTTTGGGTATTCACTGCTCGGAATAGGATTGAGCGCGAGAAAAGCTGGCTTTCCAAAATAAATATCGACGCGGTGGTCAAAGCCTTACTGTTAGCAGGATTTTCACCTTAGTACTTTAAAGCGAATGCTGTGTACGAATAAAGCGCAGCAAACCGGCAGAGGCATCCCTTATCATATCGTATACCTGGTCGAATCCATCGTGACCAAAATAAGGATCCGGGACTTCTTTTTCGTCATACTTGTCGGAGTATGACAGCATGAGATCTAGCCTGGCCGATGATTGAGCTGGCTTAATCGATAGCATATTCTCAATATTTGCGTGATCCATACCGATGACATAGTCAAAATCAATAAAGTCTCTCGATAAAAATTGACGCGCTCGCAGGCCTGAAAGATCTATATTATATTTAGATGCCGTTGCCTGAGAACGGGAATCAGGCGGATTACCGATGTGATATCCGTGCGTTCCCGCCGATTCAACTTCGATTAAATCACCAAGTCCCTGTTCTTCGACCAGACTCTGGAAAACACCATGGGCAGTAGGAGATCGGCAAATATTACCCATGCAAACGAATATGACTTTTATTTTTTCCATGTACTTACCCCCTCTAACTAACCTGCTGAAATTGCCTTATATCATTTTTCTCAAAACCTGCCCAGAGCCTCCTCAATCGCCAACCCAAACTCTGATGGCCAAACAATAATTCCAACCCCGGCTTCTCGTAATATTTCGACTTTTTCAGCCGCTGATTCGCCTGTACTGGTGACGATCGCTCCAGCATGGCCCATGGTCCGTCCTTTCGGTGCAGACAATCCTGCGATATAGGCCAGCACTGGCTTACTCATGTGATCCCGTGCGAATTCGGCTGCGGCAGCCTCCTGCGGACCACCGATTTCACCGATCATAACCACCAAATCGGTGCCTGGATCTTCCTCGAATTTCTCCAGGTGATCTTGAAATGAACTACCATTAATTGGATCGCCACCGATCCCGACGCTGGTGCTAATCCCAATCCCTCTGGCTTTCATTTGTGATGCGGCTTCGTAGCCCAGTGTGCCTGAGCGCCCAATCAGGCCGACATTGCCCTGCATGTAAATATGCCCCGGCATGATACCCATCATCGCCCTGCCCGGGCTGATGGTGCCGGCGCAGTTAGGCCCGGTCAGGCACATACGCTCTTCTTTTTTGTAGCGACGCATATAACGCTTTACTCGCATCATGTCCTGAGCCGGAATGCCGTCGGTAACACAGACACAATACTTGATTCCCGCATCCGCAGCTTCCATGATGGCATCGGCTGCAAATGGTGGGGGTACAAAGACTGCACTGGCTTCCGCGCCGGATCCTTCAACGGCATCTTTTACCGTGTTAAATACGGGTAAGTCCAGATGCCTGTTTCCGCCTTTGCCCGGAGTGACACCACCTACGACGTTGGTACCGTATTCGATCATTTCCTGCGCATGGAAGGTACCGATCTTACCGGTATAACCCTGGACGATGACCGGTGTTTTTTCATTTAGCCAAATACTCATGCCCGGTCCTCCTTTAGGCTTGCTGCTGAGACGGCTTTTTCGGCGGCCTCGGCCAGCGTATCGGCCGTAATCAGGTCGATATTACTGCTCTCCAGTATCTGTCTGCCCTCTTCCTCGTTAGTACCGGAAAGCCGGACAATGACGGGTACGTTCACCTCGAGTTTATCCATGGCCTGAATCACACCTTCGGCGACCCAGTCACAACGATTAATACCAGCGAAGATATTGACCAGGATAGCTTTAACATTTACATCCGAAAGCACCAGGTTAAAGGCCTTGGTGACGCGTTCCGGAGAGGCGCCGCCGCCAATATCGAGAAAGTTAGCCGGTTCGCCACCGACGTGTTTAATCATGTCCATAGTGGCCATGGCAAGCCCGGCACCATTGATGATACAACCGATATTACCGTCGAGCCCGACATAGCTCAGGCCCCGGTCGGCAGCATTCATCTCGCGAGGGTCCTCCTGTGATTTATCGCGTAACTCAGAGATTTGCTGGCGTCGAAACAGGGCGTTATCGTCAAAACCCATTTTTGCGTCGAGTGCGACCAGTCGGCCGTCTTTGGTCACTACCAGTGGATTAATTTCAACCATCGTCGCATCGAGATCTCGAAAGGCGCGATAACAGGCTTTCAATACGGTTACCGCTTCATTAATTTGCCCTGCCTCCAATCCCAGCGCAAAGGCAACTTCGCGC
>Ga0224506_10003606_pt1 | contig 10201 bp, 10 predicted proteins | sample SF_Jan12_sed_USG_2_FD_169108 | JGI IMG/M metagenome (GOLD analysis project Ga0224506, IMG submission 169108) | Sediment microbial communities from San Francisco Bay, California, United States - SF_Jan12_sed_USGS_8_1 | ecosystem: Environmental > Aquatic > Marine > Sediment | place: USA...
GTTCATCAGGGGCCTTGATGTGAAAACGGACTGAGCGCCCCTCATCATATTTCTGGGTCACTTCTCCCAGGCCATCTACATGGCCACTCACCAGATGACCACCGAGACGGGTGTTCGGGGTGAGGGCCTTTTCCAGATTAACCGGAAGGCCGGTTTTAATATGCTTGAAACTGGTACATGCCAGGGTTTCACCCGAGACATCAGCCCAGAAACCATCCCCGGGTAATTCCACGGCGGTCAGACAGACACCGTTGACAGCGATACTGTCACCCAGCTGCACATCCCCCAGGTCCAGCTTATTGGTGAGTACCCGCACACGGGTGTCTTCACCCTTGGGCTCAATGGCTGCAATCTGGCCGATGGATTGTATGATTCCGGTAAACATAAGCTATTTCCTGACCACCTTAGCAGTAATTCGCATGTCCTTGCCCACCATCCGCCTATCGGTGATATCCAGCTCAAATTTCTGTTCCATTTTGTCCAGCCCAGGAAGCCGGAACAGAGGTCTGGCACTATCACCCATCAGAATCGGTGCCTGGTAGATCACCAGTTCGTCGATTAAGCCGGCTGATAAAAAGGCACCACTCAGAGTGGCACCAGTCTCAACCAGTACCTCATTGATCTCCATCTCCCCCATCAGATCCAGTACTGATTCCAGGTCTACGTCTGTGGCACAGAAGGGCATCATATAAACTTTGGCACCAGCGGCTTCCAGTTCGGCCTTGCCTTCATTTTCACTACAGGTAAAGACGATAGTCTCACCCGGTTCCTTAATCATTTTTGCACTGGCCGGCATACTGAGGTGGGTATCGACCACCACCCGCAGGGGTTGATCTCGCACATCTTCCGAGCGTACCGTCATGGCCGGGTCATCCGCCAGCACCGTACCCACACCGGTAAGGATAGCCGTACTACGTGCCCGCAGACGCTGCACATCCAGTCGGGCCGCTTCTGAGGTAATCCACTTGCTCTCACCACTGGCCATGGCAGTTCTGCCATCCAGACTCATTGCCAGTTTCAACCGTACATAAGGCCGACCAAACCGCATGCGTTTAATAAAGCCGGGATTGAGGGCCTCGGCTTGTGCCTCGAGCAAACCGGATGCAGTTTCAATACCTGCCGCCTCCAGCTCTTTGAGGCCATTGCCCGCTACTCGTGAATGAGGATCCACCATGGCGGCAACGACTTTGGCCACCCCCGCCTTTTTCAGCGCTTCAGTACAGGGTGGTGTTTTGCCCTCATGACAGCAGGGCTCCAGGGTGACATAGACCGTGGCCCCTTCGGCTTGTTCACCGGCCTGCCCCAGGGCATTGACCTCGGCATGAGGGCCACCAGTGTATTCATGCCAACCTTCACCAACAATCTCGTTATTATTAACAATGACACAGCCTACTCTCGGGTTGGGATGGGCCGTATTCAAACCTTTTTTGGCCAGGTGCAGGGCACGGGCCATGTATTCATAATCACTTACAGAAAATTGCACTTACAGACTCACTTCTCATCTTCATCGGGCAGCAGGGACTGCTGCTGTTTTTTCTCTTCCGGGGTGGGCTCCTGCCGTAGACGTTCGATCTCTTCCTCAAAAGCGCTGACATCCTGGAAACTTCGGTATACAGAGGCAAAACGTACATAGGCCACCTGATCAAGATCGCGTAGGGCCAGCATGACCCATTCACCAATCTGCAGAGCCGGGATCTCACGTTCACCTATAGAGCGAATTCGCTTTAGAATTCGGCTTACTGCTGATTCGACATCATCTGTCTCAACCGGTCTCTTTTCCAGTGAACGCCAAATCCCATTACGGAGTTTCTCTTCGTCAAAGGGTTCACGCCGACCATCACTTTTAATAACCCTGGGCATGACCAGTTCGGCACTTTCAAAAGTGGTAAAACGCTCGCTACATGTCAGGCATTCCCGCCGCCGACGGACCATGGCCCCTTCACCCGCCAGACGGGAATCAATAACCTTGGTATCCTCGGCGCCACAGAAGGGACAATGCATAAACGGGCACCCAGATAATAAAGATTACTTGCCGTACACCGGATAACGTTCACAGAGATCCAGTACCTTGCTCTGGGTACTTTCAATCGCTGCGTTGTCACCCTTGGAATCGATCACATCGCACATCCAGCCAGCCAGGACTTTCGCCTCGGCCTCGCCAAAACCACGGGTGGTAATAGCGGGTGTACCGACACGAATGCCACTGGTCACAAATGGAGATTGGGGATCATTGGGTACGGCATTCATGTTAACGGTGATATTCGAGGCACCCAACCAGGCATCCACTTCCTTACCGGTCAGGCCCTGATTGATAAAACTGACCAGGAACAGATGGTTCTCTGTACCGCCAGAAACCACGTCATAGCCACGCTCGATAAAGACATTAGCCATGGCCTTAGCATTTACGACGACCTGCTGTTGGTATGTTTTGAACTCAGGTTCCAAAGCCTCCTTGAAGGCCACTGCCTTACCGGCAATCACGTGCATCAAAGGGCCACCCTGGGTACCGGGGAAAACCAGTGACTGGAATTTCTTTTCAATATCAGGGTTCGATTTGGCCAGGATGATGCCGCCTCTTGGACCGCGCAGGGTCTTGTGGGTCGTAGAGGTAGTCACATCGGCGATCTGCACCGGGTTGGGGTAAACACCAGCCGCAATCAGACCTGCCACATGGGCCATGTCCACCATCAGCCAGGCACCGACTGAATCGGCAATATCACGAAAACGCTGCCAGTCCACCACCTGGGAATAAGCCGAAAAACCGGCCACAATCATCTTGGGTTTATGTTCTTTGGCGAGTTGCTCCACCTGCTCGTAATCAATTTCGCCAGTTGCTTCGTTCAGACCATACTGCACAGCATTGAACAGCTTGCCAGAGAAGTTGACCTTGGCTCCATGGGTCAGATGACCACCGTGGGCCAGGCTCATGCCGAGTACGGTATCACCGGGTTGCAGCAGGGCAAAATAGACGGCGGCGTTGGCCTGGGAACCGGAATGGGGCTGGACATTGGCATAATCGGCACCAAATAGCTTCTTCACCCGGTCGATAGCCAGTTGTTCGGCCACATCCACGTTCTCACAGCCGCCGTAATAACGTTTGCTTGGGTAGCCCTCGGCATATTTATTAGTCAGGACTGAACCCTGGGCCTCCATCACCCTTGGACTGGCGTAATTCTCTGAAGCGATGAGCTCGATGTGCTCTTCCTGACGAACCCGCTCTTTTTCCATCGCTTGCCAAAGTTCATCATCAAAACCCGCAACTTTCATATCTTTACTGAACATGGATGCCCTCAATTTGTAAGTAACTGTTATTTCACGCCAACACTCAGGCTAGGACGCTATAAAAATGGCGCTAAATACTAACCGATCTGCCACTAAATAGCATTTTTATACTTATATCCATTTATATTGTAATGATTATATTTTTTTTGTAATAGAAAAAGTTAATCGGCCTCCTCCAGCTCTGTTTATATCTTACAAAATCTCTTTAAAGGTAGTAATTGGTTAAACGATAACCAATTTAGCCGCCTATGCACAGTCGGTAATTATTAACAGTTTTTAACAAGGAGAAAGAAAATGCGTGACTTAATGGAAAAAGGCAAACCTGGTCTGTTTGCCATCATTTTGCTCCTGTTTATCGGTCTATCAGCCTGTAGTGATGATAGCGCTGCAAACAAGAGCACTAGCGTAGCACCAGGCCCACTCCCACAGCCCAGTGTGGATTGTGGTGGTAAAAGCTGTGTCGATTAATCGTTGGCACTGTAAGCAAGTATGAAAGGAGATGTAACAATGAGGATTAATCACAAAGCAAGTAAAGGGCTAGTTGCAATGACACTGGTTCTAGCCCTGAGTATGTTAGATTTTAGCGTCAAACCTAAATCAACATTACAAACAGGAAATGAGTTTGCCCAATCTCTGTGGCAACTAGACTTTATTAACCAAGCAAACGCTGCCCCAGGTGATACTATTTTAGCTGCGTTCGGTGGAGTTATTCCACGCTATATTCGCATGATGTACTTCTTAATCAATGGGCCAGGACCAAATGGATATCCAGAGGGAACTGGTGGGCCAGCCGGTGGATTCCTCGGCTTGATCCGGGACATAACAGGGCCAACTGCACTTGGTGGTGGCTTAAAGGCATCTGGCTACAACATTTGTGCTGATATCCCAGCTACTGGCAGTTCTTCAATGACCGACTCGGAAGGTACTTTCAGTATGTACTTTGAAACACCTACCAAGGTTATTCCTACCGGTTACACCGGTGCGGATGGAACTGCTAAATTCGAAAAACGTGTAGTTGTACAATTTGGCGGAACCACTTTCATGAATATCGAGTTTAACTGTTCAAATACTGTTGGCTGGTTGCGTATGTCAGCAGGCGAAGGGGCTGCTATAACTTCAGGTACCCAACGCCATCTCGAGGTTTACTACGATACCGAAGTCAGCTCTAATGCCAAACTTGAACTGTATATGACGTATGAACCTGGTCTAACCGCTGGTAATGAATACTTTTTTGCCAAGTTCAAGACAATAACCAGCAGCACCTATAAATTTTGGCTTATTCGTACCCAGGATAAAACAGGTGACTATAATGGCTTCCGTACTGCAGTTCATGGAGACTCAAACTCGAAGATCATGAATTCCTTCTTCAGGTTTGAAGCGGACGGAGCGACACCCAATGACACAGGTACCGCTTATACCGGTGTTGGTGATGATGTTCGATCAACTGAAGGTGATGTTCAGTGTCTGGACTTTTCAACCCCAGCAACACCAGTTGAAAGTACGGGCTGTGGTTCACTGGCGCTGGATTCAAGTGCAGGTGCACCGATTATCAATTCAGCAACTGGACTTAGTCTCAACTGGGTAGCTTCCGCAGGTGGCTTGAAGAATGATATGACAGTATTAGCAAATCCTGTTAGTCCTTAATCATTGTTCAGTAACAAGCAATAAAAAAGGGCCATGTGGAGACATGGCCCTTTTTCTCTAACTTAGTAAGAACAATTATTTAAAAGTATTGAGCATACCCAACTTCAAAGAATTGCTGTTCCATACTAACAGTCATGTTACCGCCACCAAATTCAGGCGACTTGGGTGCAAATTTACCAGACACACTGTTCTCAAAACTTTTAACATAGTTAAAGTTGATTTCACTAGTTTTATCCATTGCCATCGTAAAACCAAGAGTTAAGTGATCTTCAGTTACACCTGGTGCCAGAAACGCCACTGTCACTTCTTCAGGAGTAATCGGATTTTCCCCATGGTTCCAGCCAGCTCGTAATTTCATTGTTGGATTCAAAGTATACTCACCACCAAGTTTGTAGACGCTTATGCTCTTCCAGCCAAACCCTGGACCATTTGGATCACCGAAACAACTACTACCAGCACTTTGTGCACAAGGAGCCGTACCATTACTAGTATTCTTATACTTATTCGTTGAATTCGAAATGGCTGAAACTGCTTCGTAGTCAATATAATGATAGTCAAAGGCTATTGTTAGCTGTGGGCTGACAACCCAACCCAAACCGACTGTATAGGTCGGCGCAATATCCATCTGTCCTTGATCAGGAAACAGCCCTTTGTACTTATCAAATTTACTCATTTCAATCTTGGGTTGATAAGCTGCACCAAGCTTTAAGCCATCACCAAGATTAACCTGGACTCCGAGTTTAAAACCAAACCCAGTAGAAGTATCTTCCCCGTTATCGGTTAGAGCTGTAGGCGTTCTTGATGCATTCTTAAAGGCTCCTAAACCTTTCGCTTCAAATGCCTGATGGGCATAAATAGCGGTATAACCAAGTGATACGGTTTCGGTAACTTTGTGAGAATATGTACCATTTAAAAATAGTTGTTCTAAGTTAATACCGGTTGGACCAGAAACATTCCCAGTAAACCCTGGCACAGGTGCCATCTTAGCTGCAAAATTCGTTGCATACTCTGTGTTCATCCCACCGTTGGCACTCATAACAAAAGACCATGCAGAATTATTATCGATCGGCGAGACCATGCCAAAAAAAGGAATGAGAAATTTGTCATCTGCGCTTGTCTGACTACCACTAAAATTTTGTTCACCGGGAATTGGAGCAACTAAATCCGGTTGTCCCGATAATGTATAGCCTCGTGGACTTGGGTCAAATATACCAAATGCAACATCCCACCGATCTCCCACATTCACTGTAGCTGCCGGATTAGTAATCACTGAGGCAGCCTCATTAGCTAGTGCTACACCGGAACCACCCATACCACGGTTTTTTACACCAGTACCTTCCGGATTCATCCCATTACCTGCCCAAGCTGACAGTGGCAAAACAATACTCACTGCTGCTGTTAGTGTTAGCAAATTATTACGTAACATCTTCATACTGATAGATCCTCCTCGGTTATTAATAATGGAGTTGCTATTTATTGTGTTTATGCAACTTCGAGTCCCATACTTTGGTAAGTATGTTACAAGCATTGTTGTGAATATCTCACCACCGTTGCCTAGTGTCAACAAACAACACGTGCAACCGAAAGACCATCACTTTATCAGTAAATTCTTATGCTCAGAGCGAATTTAATTTTATCAGGAAGATATCGTTTCAGTTGCTACTGAAATATTGTGATTGTTGGTACTTATCAGGCTGCATCCAAATTTATACCTGACAGTTTAATGAAGAATTAATTAGCTTGTTACACTATACATACTTAATGTGTGGTTAGCTTCCCTGCCACCACATATTAATATGTTTACGCCTTTTTGATCATGAAGAAGAACTTACCACCTTCTTCTTTTGATTCCATCAGCTCGTTACCGGTCTGTTTGGAAAAGGCTTCAAAATCTTTTACTGAACCTGGGTCAGTAGCAATGATGTGCAGCACCTGGCCGCCTGACATACCGGCCAGTGTTTTCTTGGCACGTAAAATAGGTAATGGACAGTTCAGGCCAGAGGCGTCGAGTTCTTGGTCAAACGCAGACATGTGATTCTCCTTAGATTCCTGTGAATTAATAATTTAGGTAATTCGTGTATTAGTATTTAAAACCGTACTTATATAATATTCTTCTCAGCCAAGACAAGCAATCGTTCTGTTAATTTCTTCTACTGGTTTGTTCAATCTCATATGACAAACAAACGAATAATACTCGTTATTGTTATATTTAGTTGTTTATTTTTCAACCAACCAATCACCAGAAGGGCTAATTTCGTCAATTCACCCTAAACAGATTTGGTTCTATATAAACACGAATTAATCGTTTTGCCAAAATATGGTGATTTCTTTGGCACGTTACCCTCCTCATATGGTCAAACCCCTGATTCATCCCACAATCTGTTAATGCCGATATAAATGCTCTATGATATGTACCTGCTGCTCGAAATTTAGTTGTTAATAATGATATATATCAGACGCTTACACCCAATCACCTGGTTTTTCCTGGCTGTTTTAATAAACACCCAAACTCACCGAGTAGTTGCCAATGAACTGCAACTGCCCGATATGGGCAATACGGCAGATTATGCTGTGAGTCCGATTGAGGAAAAAAAGACCGGGGAAGCCGTCATCCGCAATATCCGACGAGGTGGAGGTGTTGTGGACGACCCGCTGATAGAAGGTTATCTCGATCACCTGGGTTATCGCTTAATATCTAACTCCTCCCATACTGAACAGGATTTTAAATTTTTCCTTATAAATGACAAGGCGTTAAATGCCTTTGCCCTCCCGGGTGGCTTTATCGGGATAAATTACGGCCTCATCCTAACGGCTGACAGGGAAGGTGAACTTGCCTCAGTAATGGCCCATGAAGTGGCCCATATCACCCAGAGACACCATGTCCGGGCCTTTGAGCATGGGCATAGCCAGGGACCTATCCTTGCTGCCCTTATTGCAGCCATGATCCTGGGGGCCGGTAATAGTGAAATAGGTGAAGCCGCCTTTGCCGCTACGGCCGCCGGTATGATGGAAAGCAATATCAATTTCACTCGGTCCAATGAAAAAGAAGCTGATTATATAGGCATCACCATGCTTGCCAATGCGGGCTACGACCCCATGGAAATGGCCAGTTTCTTTAGTCGTCTGGATAAGGCCAGTCGCTTATATGGTTCCACTGTCCCTGAATTTTTACGCAGCCATCCCTTTAGCGCCAATCGCATGGCAGATGCACAGAGTCGCGCCCGTAGTCTGAAACAGAAAAAAAAGACGTTTGATAAACTCAGTTTCCATCTCATCCAGGCCAGGATTCGTGCGCTCTCTCATGAGAATCCAAATCAGGCCGTTTCTGAGTTTGAAAAACGCATCACAAGCAAAAGCTATAAAAACCGAATTGCTGAACAATATGGCTATGCACTGAGCCTGATTAAATCAGGTCAACTCAACAAAGCCAATATCATCCTGAACCGCCTGCTTAAAAATGATCCAAATCGGATTGCCTATCTTGTCGCCAAAGGAGAACTCGAGAATTCAGGAAAAAAAATAACAAAATCCCAGTCTACTTATACCAAGGCCCTGGAGCTTTATCCTGATAACAAGGTCATCATTTATTACTATGCACAAAACTTACTTAAAAACAGGCAATTCAGTAAGGCACGTAGCCTGCTAAACAAAGTATTAAAGACACCGGATAATCTCCCTCAATTGTATAAGTTTCTTTCTGAGGCCGAATCTGGGCTAGGAAATGCCAGTGGTGTTCATCACGCTATGGCAGAATATTATTTTTATCAGGGGCAAGCCCATGAAGCAATTCGCCAGATGCAATTAGCAATGAAAGCAGATAATAAAAGTGACTTTTACACCACAGCAAGACGTGAAGCACGTTTAGTCGAATATCAGAAAGAGATCATCACGAAGCTGGATTAGTTTCTTTTTACTAGATTTAACTAATCAAGAATATAAGTTTTTGCTAATTTTCTAAATATATCTTACCCCCTTGTCATCTAATGGCGTTCATGTATCCTAGGCTACTTTGCAGAGAACACATTTCTGCGGAAAATTATACTAAATGAAATTTTCATTCAGCCTCTGGCTGAGCAGTACGACCTTAATATATTGAGGAGGAGACCCCCATGCGGAAACCCGCCAAACTAATCTTCGCTGCAAGTGCAGTTGCTATGCTTCTAGGTACCACTATGGTGCCCATGACAGCACAGGCTGCCAGTGCAGAAGAAGGCAAAAAACTTGCTGAAGATCGTAAAAAAGGTAATTGTGTATCCTGTCATGCCTATGAAGGTGCCAATATGCCAGGAAATGCAGCACCACCTTTGGTAGCCATGAAAGCCCGTTACCCTGATAAAAAGAAACTGCGTGATCAGATTGCTGACCCTACCAAGGCCAATCCAAACACCATCATGCCTCCATTTGGTAAGCATGGCATTTTATCAGGCAAGGATATCGATGCGATAACTGAGTGGGTTTATACACTCTAAAATAAATTCGATAAAACAACTATTCAAATTTCTGGGAGTAACAGAATGAAACGTAGAAGCTTTCTTAAAGGCACCCTGGCCGGTTCTGCAGTCGCAGTTGCCGCTGGCGCAGGTCTGCTGAGCCCACGTAGCGTACTGGCCGCCTGGCCTGAGTCCGCTTTCACCGCCAAGAGCGTATCTGACGCCATGGACAGCCTATTCGGCACTGCCGACAACAAGGCCTCTGGCGACATCAAGATCAAGGCCCCTGATATCGCGGAAAACGGTGCGGTTGTACCTGTCACCGTTAACACCAAGATTGCAGGTGCGAGTGCCATTGCGATTATCGCTGAGAAGAACGGTCAGCCACTGGCAGCCAACTTCGAACTGGCCTCCAATGCCAAGGGTACGGTTTCCACCCGTATCAAGATGGGTAAAACCATGGACGTTATCGCCGTGGTCAAGTCCGGTGGCAAACTGTACACCGCCCGTAAAAACGTCAAAGTCACCATCGGTGGTTGTGGCGGTTAATGGCATATAGAGGAGAATTAAACAATGGCTAAATCAATTCGTATCCGTGCCAAATCCAGTGGTGGTACTACAACCGTTAAGGCGTTGGTCACTCATCCTATGGAAACCGGCATGCGTAAAAACAAAAAAACCGGTGAAAAGATCCCTGCTCACTACATCACTGAAGTGAAGTGCGAACACGGCGGTAAGACCGTTGTGAATGCACAGTGGGGACCGGCAGTATCTAAAAACCCTTACCTGTCTTTCGCCTTCACGGGTGCCAAGGCTGGAGATTCCGTCAAGCTGAGCTGGGTGGA
>Ga0224506_10003607_pt1 | contig 10200 bp, 8 predicted proteins | sample SF_Jan12_sed_USG_2_FD_169108 | JGI IMG/M metagenome (GOLD analysis project Ga0224506, IMG submission 169108) | Sediment microbial communities from San Francisco Bay, California, United States - SF_Jan12_sed_USGS_8_1 | ecosystem: Environmental > Aquatic > Marine > Sediment | place: USA...
AAGGTTTTCTTTGATGGTGTTCCCGAGCACACAAACACGGCGTTTGAGAGCCATATCCGTATCGTTGAGGTAGCGTCCTTTATCGGCGATGATGTTGCGGATGTCTCCGTATTCCACAGTCACCCCGCGTACAGTATTGAGAACCTCCTCCCGGTGGTGGCGGATCCGGCGGCTTGCAGTGAACTCAAAGGACATCCTTTTTATTCCAGGGATTTTCTGGCCTGCGAGGATGACCTGCTCTGGAGTCAGGCGGACACGGCGGCCCTTGGGGAGTCCCTTATAGGGCAACGTTGTACTCACCGGAAAGGCGATAACGAAGCCCTGCCCGACGCCGCGGAACGACTTCATGTTTTCTTTGCCTACGGCCGAGCCAAAGGCAAGCAGGAGCACGACAGCAAAGGTCCCCCAGATGACACCGGAGAGGGTCAGCGAGGTTCGGAGAGGCTGGCGCCTCAGATCTCGGAAGAGGTTGCGGAGGAATGTGGGGATCATTCGATTTCTCGTGGCGGACGCTCGACGATGAGGTCGCCTTCCTCTAGGCCTTCCAAAATCTCGATGTTCAGCCCATCGGAAAGACCGGTTTTCACATCGACTTCGCTGATGATGTCGTCCTGTTTGACTTCGACATAGCGCCTTTCGCCCTCTGAGAGGATCAACCTCTCAGGGACGATCAGGACACCTTTATGCTCCTGGATTTTCACGTAGGCTGTGGCCGAGTATCCTGCTCGAAGGATGATCCCGGGCGCCTCACCGAGGAGAATCTCCACATCGAATAGAGTGGCATTGCCTTCCTTTCTAGCCTTGGGGAAAATGCGCTGGAGCGTTCCACGGATTTTTTTCTCTGCCAGGGCCCCAATCTGAATTTCGGCCTCCATGCCCGGCACGAGTTTCCCAACGTCGATCTCATCGACCGTGCCCTTGAAAAGGATATCTCTCATATCGGCCATAGAACAGAGTTCTGTTCCTGGCTGAAAATTGGTCAGCGGAACGACAGGATCGCCCTCATGGGAGCTGAGGGAGAGCATGATACCGGAGATGGGGGCTTTGATGATCGAGTCGATATTGCGGTTGGCCATCTGAATCCGACCATTCTCCAGAAGCTCGAACTTCTCTCTGGCCACGCGATGACGCAACCGCGCCTCATTGTATTGTGCCTCAAAGGACTCCATATCGGACTGGGAGATAAGGCTCGACTGAAACAGCTGGGTATTGCGATCCCGTTCGCTCTGGATTCTGGCCAGGGTCACTTCGGCCACTTCCATGTTGCGGCGGGTTTCGACATACTCGAGAGGGGTAGGGTTGGGCGAGATATTGAACAGGGGACTATCCTTGGTGACGGCGTCTCCGACCTTAAAAAGGACTTCAGATACAATGCCGGAAATCGTCGATTTGACCTTGATTTCTTGGTCGGGCTCGAGTGTGCCCACGGCCAAGGCTTTTTCGGATATATCCCCCCGCTCGACCGGGATGTATTTCAGCTCCTCGGCATTGTTTTTCCCGCTCGAGAGGACGATGATAATAGCGGCAAGAATCAGCACAATTATGATGGGAATGACGATTTTTTTCTTCATAGTCTCACCTTCAAAAATAAGGATTCGTATCAATATTAACTACGAAGAAAAGGCATAAAAGGTTCAAGCATAAAGCCTGTATCCTCGCTTGCCTATATGAAATCAGAACGGAATCGAATCAACCTCATAGACCTTACGGATCGCCCGGGCAGCCTACCTCCGCCCTTCCCTACCCCTGGAAAGCCTATATTCAGGTTCTTCAATGATAGAGAAATGCAAGAAAAGAGGCTCCGTACCAGACTGACGATGGTGTCTTACACCGTTCGAACAGTGTGTTTAATGCCCCCAAGCATCATGCTGACCCACCTGCTGCCACTCATCTATAGTTCTTTCAATTGCCAAGGGATATTGCGAGACTATCCCAGAAAAACTGAGCCCAAGGATGTCGAGTAAGCTACCTAATCGAGCTGCAGTTGAACCCATAGGTCATATGCGATCTCCATGGCCCTGACCTGGGTATTTGCCGATATCACCCCGCTGACAATTCGGCCTTTCCGGAAAATGACATCAAATGTGCCTCCCATATCACACAGAACAAACTCAGCGCCATTTTTTATTGTACGTTTGAATCCCTTGCCGTACTCCTGACTGTATTCAGCATAACGTTCAACCAAGTCTAGCGCAACACCAGAGCTGGCTTGTTGTGAGAGAAAAGCTTTGAAAGTAGTTTCCCCTTTAAGGTATTCCGCTGTGTAAGTATTCTGCATAAAATCAAGACCCAAGGCATCAACCTTGAAGTATTGAACAGAATCGGTGATCAGATGGTCCTGAGGAAATGCTGACAAGCCCCAGACCCTCTCCCCCGAATCAATAAGGGCTGCCGTTACCTTACTGGCTAAATCCAGACTTATCTGTTTAAACTCCTCCGTGGAGTCTGAAGCCACGATGGTAATGTAATACTTGCCTTTCCAAATGTAGGCGTTTGAGCCCGAATGGTAGCTCATCCGACCCAAATCCAGAGGTGGATCTCCTTGAAACCGCTCCACAGAAAAGATCCCGAAGGCATTGGTAGGATTTCCCATGTCAAAGACAGAAAGTTCGATAAATCTCCCGATATCGGTCTTATCCTCAAAAGTGGCTGTAGTCAAGCTAACCACATCATAGGCAAGATACAGCTCAGCTCTACCGTTTATGCGTTCATAGAGATTATCTGCCGTAAACTGCCCGACTTGATCGTAAATAGCCCATCCTTGCGGGACAAGCCTCGAAAACAGATCGGACAGGTTGATGGGTTCTGATGTTGACTCTGAATCTGAGGTTATCTGCTGGCTATCAGCACATGCGCAGAAAGCTACTGCTAAAGTCAGCAGCAAGATTATCAATCCGGTCTTTATTATCCACATTGAAATTCTCAACTTATTCAACTTTGTTTATGAGATACAGTCATAGAGCAAGGCGCCTGTTGAATAAGTATAACAAAATCCGTTATAATGAAAAAACTTTACTTATCAATTCAATTCTGGGAGGAAACCTCTGTGGGGAAAAAAGATAGTCGCGCTTCAATAAATCGCCGAGAGTTTATTAAGTTCTTAACCGTGAGTGCGGTTGGAGGCAGGGCATTATTATTCCAAGAAAGGCCGCCCATGACTTATCGCAGGCTAGGCCGGACCGGTTTTATGTCCAGCAGATTGGTTTTTGGGGGTGGGGCTGCGCTAGCAGGGGGAAAAGCTGTTCGGCTGTTGGATCGTGCCCTGGAGGCTGGGATCAACCATTTCGACGTGGGTTCAAACGTTTATTACCGAGGTGCAGAACGAAGTTTAGCTCCATTCTTAAAGACAAATCGCGAAAAAGTCTGGGTAGCTTCGAAAGCTCCTCCGATGATCAGAGCGAAACCTGAGGACACGATCACCTTAGAGCAAGCCAAATCCGCAGCGGCTAGCTGGACAAAATTGATGGATGTCAGTCTGAAAGACCTCGGAGTGGACTATATTGACCTTTATTATCTCATGGCCGTTGATAATCCCTCACTCATTAGCAGTGAAGAAATCAACAATGCATTTTTAACAGCAAAAAAAGCCGGGAAGGTCGGATATTTCGGGATAAGTACACACAAGAATGCCCACAAAGTCCTGGAAACAGTGATTAAGACCGGGTGGTATGATGTTGCTATGCTCGGGATTACGCCGGCCGGGTGGTACGATTGGGAAGCTCATGATCTGCTTTCCGGGACGCCTGCACTCACAGAGTTGGAAGCACTGCTCAAACAGGCCCGTAATGCCGGGATTGGACTCATCGGCATGAAGGCCGTCAGACATTTGGCGCCTAAGTCGGCTTTGGGAAAAGGGGATCCCAGCGCCTTCGACAAATATTACCATAAGAATTTAATGTCCTCCCCACTGACTCCATTCCAACGTGCTTATGCCTATGTCCTGGAGCATGGACTGGATGCGGTTAATGCCGACATGCAGAATTTTAAACATCTCGAAGAAAACATAATAGCTGCTGCAACCTCACATATGTATTTCACATAAGGGCCGAGGCGTCTGATTAAAAACTCCGTCGCTCTATCCACTGAGCTACAGGCGCACCTTATATTTTTTTTGAGACGCCTTTTCCAGAAGTCTAATTGAAGTATACCATGCCACTTCAAATGAAACTTTAAGATTAGCAGGGAGCAAATATTCAAGACCCTGCCGCCAATTATTTTCATATTCAGACTTCCTCGCCATAACTTTGTCAAGGTCAATTGCCTTGAGTGAAATTCCTTTGGCTTGGCATTTTTGGGGAAATGCTTCTAACACTTTATCAACGCTCTCAACATTTCTTGATAGATGATATAAATCGAATATATCATGAGGAATGGCTTGTTTCCTCTGACCAGAAAAGGCTCTCAATTTCTCAGCCATCATTTCTTCCAAACTATACACCTGGATAGTTGCAGCAGGTAATTCCTCTCTATCCGAATATTGGTGAAAAATAGACAGCCTATTAGCTGGAAATGCAAGACTCTCATCTCGATTGGTATGAATCCGTATCGAACGAGGTGAGCCACCATAATCCCATGGTCCAAAGTAATATATCCTTGCTTCATAGGATTCTTTGCCATAATCATCCTCGATAACATCCACAACAGTCTCTCTCTCATCAGTCCGAATACCGGTTGTATCCTGCATTTCAATGTTAGCTGAGTGCAGGATATTACGAATATTCTCGACTGAAATTATTCCCAGAACTGTGAAGTCAAGATCTTCTGAAAAGCGATATTCCTCAAAATAACATTTCCGAAGTGCTGTCCCCCCTTTGAAGAGCCATTTTTTCTGGACCGTAGATTGATTACACAAGAAACACAAGTAACAGCCCAAAACATAATCGAGATCAATCACTCTCGGCTCTAAGCCTAATGTTCCAGCTATCCGTTGGATTTCACCAATTGATATCAATTAAATCTCCGCATTTATCAGAATTTTCCATCGAGTATAAATTTTCCCTCGCTTTGGCCCGGCTGTATTAAGAGGGCTAATCCCTTTAGTCAATCCTTGTTGCCATCCCTCGAGCATGCCTTTTGCTTCTATAGACAACTGAGGCACAAGCTTTTCAAAGAGATAGCCGAGGCGCTTTTTTACAGCTCCATTAGGAAATCGTTCTGCGTAATCGTTCAATCTTGCCCAGGAAATCTCCCCGGCAGCTTCTTTAACGGCTTTAGCAAGCTCCAGGATGGACCCGCTCCTTTCTACATAATCAGCACAGTCTATGAGTGTTTTTTCTTTGTCGGTGACCAGACAAGCTTTTCCATCTCGCCATTCTTTAGTATGACCAAAAAACTTCCTTTTTGAAACAGTAATAATTTCATACTCCACGCCAAAAATTGTAAGCTGAGTTCTCGATTTCCTTTTCGTGGTTTGAACATAAACAACACGAGGAACTTGTTCCGTCCAATTCCAATGACGAATGGCAGTCCAATAGGCGATAGCCCCAGGCTCTGCAACAAAGCTTGCCATGACATACGAATCAACACTCCACTCTCTTCGGGGACCGGCCTCTAGAGGAATGATAAGATACTTACCTCTTTCAATCCGTTTTATCCACCCTTTTTTCTCAAGCCTCCAAAGAATGTCATAAGTCAGCTTTCTGCTTTTCCAAAACTGTACAGCTTCTTCCAACAGAAAAAAGCCATTATTTTTCATGGCAAAGAGAGAGATAAATTGTGCTTCTTTTGGACCCAATTCTGTTATGTTTTTTAACATGAATCTCTTATTTAAAATAAGATTATTATGTAAATAAATATAATAATTCCCTTTGAAAGTCAAGTAATTAATATGGTCACATTTTGGTCACTGCAGGATGGTATCCAAACATATTTGATCTTAAAATATCTTGAAAATAAACAAAATAAAAGTTCTTTTGGTAGTATAGAGCGACGGATTCCAAATCCGATGGCTTGAAATAATGACTATTGGGCCTTCAATCCAGCAAGCTTCTTCTTGGCGTCCTCTAACTTAGGCAAGCCCGGATCAGCGTCCTTCCAGAGGTCGAGGAATTTCTGGTATGACTCTGCGACTTTATCTCTTCTATCCTTCTAGATATGTTCTGCTGATTAGTCTAGGTTCATTTTCTTGAGCAGGGCTTTGAACCTTGGCTCCGAGCGCAGGCTGTCAAAAGCGGGCCAAACCTTGATACAGGCAAGAATGGATTCTCTCTCCAGATAGGCCTTTCCCAGATTCTCCAAAGCCTCGTTTTTCTCCCCGAGTCCCAGGTACACGGCGGCCCTCCAAAGAGACCCGACATAGCGATCTTTCGACAGCCTGTCTAGCCGCTCTAGGATCTTGAGAGCTTCATCCCTCATCCCTGCCGAGGCGTAGGCGTAACCCAGATTGGATACGGCAATGACTGATTCTCCGGAGAGTTCGACGAATTTTTGAATAGTCACAATCCCTTCGCCCCACATTTTTTTTGCCAAACAACTCGCTGCTAGATACCAATAAGCGATAGCAAACTGCGGATCCGACTCGATGACCTTGCGGAGCTCTCCGATCGCTTCGTCGAAACGCCGGGCCACGTAGAGAGCCCAGCCCACCAGCGTGGGGTTGACCGGCTCGAGAGGCGCGAGTTCCCGGGCCTTTTGCATCTCCTGGATAGACTCGTCAAACCGCCCCACGATCGAAAGATACAAACCATACCAGAGATGGGCGGTATCATATTCCGGCTTTGTTTGAATGGCCTTTAAATAATGTCCTTCGGCCGCCGTCCAGTCCCAGTCATACCACATAGCGATCCAACCGAGAGTAGCAGAGGCCTCGGCCAGCTCGGGATCGATCTCCAAGGCCTTCTTCGAAGCGGCCTCTGCCCGCGACCAGGCCTGGTGGGATGGCAAGAAGCTGAAATTCCCGAGATATCCAAACGTGTCAGCTATGCCCAGATGAGCCAAAGCATAGCCGGGATCCTTTTCGATGGCCTGCTGAAAATACTGGAGACCCCGTTGAAAGCCTTTCTCATAGCGACGATTCCAGAAATAGCGTCCCTTCAGATAACAGTCGTAAGCTTCGTGATTTTCCGTGGCTCGCTTGAGGATCCTTTCCTTCTCGCTTTTCAAAAGCTTGAGCTTCAGGTGATCAACGATGGTCAGCGATATCTCTTCCTGAATGTCGAAAATATCCTTCATTTCCCTATCGAATTGGCCGGACCAGAGATGGTAACCGTCCTCGACATTGACGAGCTGGGCGGTGATACGCAATCGCTGTCCGGATTTTCGCACGCTCCCTTCCAGAACCGCGCCCACGTTCAGTTTTTCTCCGACCTCGCGGATATCGATGTCTTTTCCTTTGAAGGCAAAGGCTGAGGTTCGGGCCGCAACCCTTAGCTCCCCGATATGGCTCAAGGCGTTGATGATCTCTTCGCTCAGACCGTCGCAGAAGTACTCCTGCTCTTTCTCCGGACTGAGGTTCGAAAAAGGGAGTACGGCTATGGATTTTTTCCATGCCGCCTCCAGTATCTTTTTCGTGTCGGGGACCTTTGCTGCGGCAATGCCGGCGGTGGGAGTGACGGACGCCATCGCGAGCAGTGCCGACTGGATTTCATCGACCCGCTGGTATCTTTTCTCTTTCTCCTTCTCCATACACTTCAGGATACATATCGACATCTTTGATAGCTTTTATGACAATCTTGAAGTAATCTTTCGAGTCCTTGGAATAGAAGCTTTTTAATTTGCTCCTGAGTAAATTCTCGAGTATGCTCATTATTGGACTACTAAAAGGGATATGAATATCCTTTTCTGCATTACTGGCTGAGTGAGAATCTTTGTCTCGATTTTCCCATCAATCACCGTAGGGAAATATAGGTCAGAATAAAAAAGATGTCAAGGACAGCTTGATTATGCCGGATGTTCGCCCTAATGTCGTACGAGGCGCCTAAGTGCCTCTTACAACATCAGATCCGGAGTCCGTCGCTCTATCCACTGAGCTACAGGCGCACCTTATAATAATTTCAGTATAAAACTTTGTCTTCACCGAGCTTCTTTATACGTTCCTCGACAACCTCAAGAATTAAGTCTCTCCGGAGGAGGACAGCATTGATTTCCTTCTCTGTCAGATATTCTCCGACAATATCCCTGATAAGTTCAAAATTTAAGGACTTCAACTTTTCGACAAAAGTTCGGGGAAGCTCTTTCATGATTTTTGGGCCTTCTTTGTGTTTCTCAGTGTAAATGAGATTTTTTGTGAATTTATTGGATGTCCGGAAAGAGCGGGAGTGGTCGGGAAGGATTATCCGCCAGTCCTTTGTTATGAAAATATTCCCCGAATGTCGGTCTTCATTGGCAATTAAGTTATCAAAAGCCCACCGCAAGTAACTGGCCCTGTTGTAGGAGAAGACTTTGTAAGAAGGAACTTTAATTTCCTGCTCATTTTTATGCTTGGCTTTTATCCAATAATCCACCCAAAGTTGACAGGAACCTCTCTCTCCTCTAAATTCTTTTTCAACTGTCGGCGAGATCATGTTCAAACTCAAATACTTATCCAACCGATAAGCCGCGATTTCCCATCTCCAGTTCTCTATAAAGCCCTTCATTCGTCCCCCTGCATTTTTCCAGAGGGCCTTTCTCGTAACCCCATTTTTTTCTAAGGTCAGTTCCCATGGTTCTGTGACTGCTTCTCGACTTTTCTGTTGTTTCTGCCCGACAATTGTAGCTGTTTTAAGAAATTCTTCCCATTTTTCTCTTTCAGCCAGTTCCTCTGAGGTGAACTGAGCTATAGATTGAAATTGAAAGCCCAGAAAGGTAATGAAGAAAAAAGAGATAATGATTCTATTTCTCATTTTCTTCCCTCCTTGGCAACGGAAAAGTTGCTTAGTCACTCAAGCTTCCTAGGATTCCTCAATCAACATATAAATAAGTAAATTTAGTCTATCTACTCTGATTTTAATAAGAACAGCGCAATATTTCCGCCACTCACTATTTTCTCTTTGTCAATTGATAAGCCGTGGGTTGATATCAATTCGGGTAAACCTTTATTAGCCATGAAATCGCGATAATTCCTGAAATGCTCTCGTCCCGCCCCAATCTCTGCGAAAGTGATTATGCTTTTATTTAACCATCCCTTTGGAGGTTGAATCGGACCAGGATGGAAGTCGATTAGCAAAATCCGACCGTCCTCATTAAGGGTACGTTTTGACTCATTGATCACCGCCGAACGAACTGCACGTGGCATTTCGTGTAAGACCGTTGAAATAATAATAAGGTCGAACTCTTTATCTGCATAAGGCATATTAGAGGCATCGCCCATATAGAGATTCGCACTCTCACCTAGTCTATTGTGAGCTACTTGAAGCATCGATGGAGACTGATCAATTCCAAACACAGTGCATCCAACCCTTTGATAATGTTCGAGGTGAACCCCTGTCCCGCATCCTACATCAAGAACAGCCATTCCTTCTCTGGGGGGATACATCTTCATGCCTATTGCTCTTAAACCGCGGTTGAGAGGTTCGAACAATCTGTCATATAATTTAGCGACTTTTTTATAAGGATCTGCTTTCATACCCTTCAAGCCTGCGGCGTTTCTCTAGATCTTGTAATGTGCAATGGTTTGCCGATCATGCAATCAAGCCTGCTTCTTTCAGCAGCTTATTGAATTTTGGATCGTCTAGAATACGATCTTTTTCACGCGGAGAAACCATAATCCATAGGAGGAAAGTATCGCGCTCCTCACAGGCTTTTTTCAACCACTTTGATGCCTGATCCAATTCGCCGCGCCTTAAGTGCAAATAGAAAAAACACATTGGTGGGATATACCCTTGCTGCGACTTTTCTTTCAATCTCTCAATCAGCTTTTCCGCCCGAGCTTTTTTGCCACGCTTATAACATACACTTGCAAGAGTTATCAGTATCATAGGATAACCACCTGATAGATTGACCGCTTTTTCAAACTCCGCAGCTGCCTCCTCTATCATTGAAAGATCTCGATAAGCCAGTCCGAGCATGTAGTGTGCATGGAAGAAGCTGGGATTCAGCGTAATCGTCATCTTTAAAACTTCGATCGCTTCGTCGTACCGGCCAGCGTAGAAGAGTGCGGTGCCTGCATTGCTGTTGATTATACTCGAAAGAGGATCGAGTTCTTGGGCGCGCTTTGCCTCGATTATGGCTTCGTCATTCCTCTTGGTAATAGTTAATAAAAAGGAATAGCCCAAATGACTTTCT
>Ga0224506_10003608_pt1 | contig 10199 bp, 10 predicted proteins | sample SF_Jan12_sed_USG_2_FD_169108 | JGI IMG/M metagenome (GOLD analysis project Ga0224506, IMG submission 169108) | Sediment microbial communities from San Francisco Bay, California, United States - SF_Jan12_sed_USGS_8_1 | ecosystem: Environmental > Aquatic > Marine > Sediment | place: USA...
TTGAAGTGACCGGTTCGGACGCCGCCGCCCTCCTCGACCGACTCAGCGCCAACCGGCTTCCCGAAGTCGGTGGCATTCGCCTGGTCCACATGCTTACCGAACGTGGCGGCATCGAAACCGAGTTGACCATCACCCGCTTCGACGAGAACCGGTTTTACCTCAACTCCGGAATCATGATGGAGCAGCACGATGTTGACTGGCTGACTCAGCATATCGCCGACGGAGAAGACGTCACCGTCACCGATGTCACTAACGACACCGGCATCCTGGCCGTCACTGGCCCTCGCTCACGGGACGTCCTCAGCCAACTGACCGACACCGACCTCACCAATGAGAACTTCCGATGGTTGACTGCTCGGGAGATCATCGTCGCCGGCGTGCCCTGCAAGGCCCTTCGGGTGTCTTACGTCGGGGAACTTGGTTGGGAGCTCCACCATCTGCTCGATCAGATGACGGTGCTCTACGAAGCGATTACAGAAGCGGGAGAGACTCATGGCATCGTTCATTTCGGAGCGAGAGCGATGAACGTCATGCGGATCGAAAAAGCCTACAAGGCGATGGGTTCGGAACTCACTACCGAGATCACACCGGTCGAAGCCGACATCATGCGATTCGTCAACCTTGACAAGGTTTTTCAAGGAAAGCAAGCAACCGCCGATCGTCAGACCGAGGACCTCACCATGGTGTGCGTGTACGCCGTAGTCGACGCAACCGACACCGACGTAGCCGGAAACGAACCGACCTTCGACGGCGACCGGATCATGGGCATCACCACCAGTGGGGCCTACGGTCACAGTGTCGACAAGAGTCTCCTATTTGCATACGTCGAACCAGCGTTTGCTATGCCCGGATCCACCTTCGGCGTGCGACTCATGGGCGAGATGCGAAGGGCCACCGTCCTGGCTGAGGCGGCGTGGGATCCGACGAGCGAACGGCTCCGAGTCTGATGCCCCGCCGCGGACGGGAGAACCGTATGGCTGCCCGGGTGTCAGGCGCGGACGTCCTCACTCCGCCTGTGTACGGTGGAATGAAAGGTGGGGCCTACAAGCCCATGACCGAGGACCAGATGCAACGGGTCCTCGACACCGCCCTCGACCTCCTTGAAGAAGTCGGCATGGGTGGGCCTGTGCCCGAATTCATCGAGGTGGTGACCGATGCCGGTGGATGGATGGACGAACACGGTCGACTGCACTTTCCTCGCAAGGTCGTCGAGCAAATCATCGACACGGCCACCAAGGAATGGGTATGGCACGGATTTGATGAGTCACTGAGCGCCGAGATGGGGGGAGAGAAGGTTCACTTCTCGACCGCCGGAGCGGCGGTTCTGCGTCTCGACCACGAAAGCCAGGAGTTCAAGTTTCCATCGGCCCGCGATATCTACGATTCGGCCCGGTTGGCCGACACCCTCGAACACATCCACATCTACCTGCGGACCATCGTGGCCAGAGACATGGTTGAGTCCCGCGACCTTGACCTCATGACTGCCTACGCCGTGATGATGGGGACTTCCAAGCCGAGCGGCACGTCGTTCTTTCGGCCAGAACATGTCCACGAAGCCGTTGCCATGTTCGATATGGCGATGGGCGGCGAAGGCGAGTTCCGCAAGCGCCCCTTCATGACGGCCAACGCCACGTTCGTGGTCCCGCCCATGCAATTCGCCTATGAAACGGCCGAATGTATGGTCGCCCAGGTCGAAACCGGCTTCCCAATCAACCTCCTCTCCGCCGGCCAAGCGGGAGCAACGTCGCCGGCCACCTTGGCAGGGTCGCTGGTTCAAGCGCTCGCCGAATGTTTGAGCGCCTTGACCTGCGTCAACCTTCTAAACGCGGGCCATCCCTGCCTGATGGGCATGTGGCCGTTTGTTTCCGATCTACGCACTGGCGCCATGACCGGTGGGAGCGGCGAGGAAGCGGTGCTCAATGCCGCCGCCGCCCAACTCTTGAATTGGATGGGCCTGCCGTCGAGCGTGGCTGCCGGAATGGCGGACTCCAAGATCCCCGACGCGCAGGCCGGACACGAAAAGGCGCTCACCGTCGCCCTCGCCGCCCACGCCGGAGCCAACGTCGTATACGAATCGGCCGGGATGCTCGGGTCGCTCCTCGTCTATTCGCACGAGATGATGGTCATCGACAACGACATGCTCGGGGCGATCAACCGCACCATTCGAGGTGTAGACGTCTCCGACGACACGCTGGCCAAAGAGGTCATACGTGACACCATTTTCGGGGCCGGTCACTTCCTCGGCTCCGACCAGACGCTGTCAGTTATGCAGTCCGAGTACATCTACCCTGCCGTGGGGGACCGTCAGAACCCCAGTGACTGGCAAGAAGCTGGGAGCAAGGACGCCAAGGACCGTGCCCACGAGATCGTCCGCCAGACGCTCAGCACCCACTTTCCGACTCACGTCTCGCACGAAACGGACGACAAGATCCGTGCCACATTCGATATCAAGATCCCCATCGAACACACGCGGGCCTAGCTCTGAGAATGATCTTCTAGCTTCGGATGCGAACAATTCAAACGTGCTGCTCGTCGGCTGTTTCGCGCATGCGAATAACGTCCGGACTCGCCTGTGAGATGACAGAAGGCGACTGGAAGTTCACCGCGGACATGCCCCGCGAAGCTGGTGGCGAAGGTTCTGCCCCCACGCCCGGTGTCCTCGGTCGAGCAGCCCTAGGTAGCTGCCTGGCGATGGGGTACATGATGCAAGCCGCTCGGATGGACGTCGATCTCACATCGCTCGAAATCGAGATCGAAGCAGACTATGACGATGGCGCGATGTTTGGAACCTCGGACGCTCGGCCCGGATATTCCGAAGTTCGCTACACGGTCCACGTGATGAGTGCCGAATCAGAGGAAACGATCATGAGAGTGCTCGACGAAGGCGACCGCCTGAGCCCCTACCGTGACGTCTTTGCAAATCCGGCGCCACTCGTGCGGTACGTCCGCATCATCGAGGGGACCTAGTCGTGGACGGCAAGCTTCAGCGCCGGGTGCCGCGGTACGGTTGGGACCGGGCCGCCGAGTTCTACAACAGCTCATGGCAAGCCGGGCTGTTGCCAGCGCATGATCAACTGTTGTCCATGGCCGATCCTCAAGCCGGCCAGGTGGTGCTCGACATTGCGGCTGGTACGGGACTGGTCACGTCGCGGCTGGCAGTTGCGGTCGGTCCGACCGGCCGGGTTCTTGGTACCGATATCTCTGACCGGATGGTGGGCCTTGCCACGGCCGGCAACGATCACCAGAACGTGTTTTTCGAGAGGATGGGAGCCGAAGAACTGAGCGTTGAGGACAACGTGTTTGATTTGTCGGTATGCGCTTTGGGCCTGATGTACGTACCGAATACCACAGCCGCGATCGCAGAAATGTATCGCGTGACCAAGCCAGGTGGCCGAGCGGCGATTTCTGTCTGGGGGCCTCGAAACAAGTGCGGATGGGCCGATCTGTTTCCGATTGTCGATGCGCATGTGACCTCAGAGGTATGCCCGATGTTCTTTCATCTTGGAGGAGAGCAGGTGCTTGAGAATGCCCTGGTTCGGGCAGGGTTCGGATACATCCAAGTGGATCGGATAAGCACCGAAATCAGTTTCGACAACGACAATCATGCTCTAGAAGCCGCTTTTCTGGGCGGACCCGTCGCCATGGCGTACAACCGGTTCGACGGGCCCACTCGTGCCGGTGTTCACGCGGAGTACTTGGCATCGATCTCGGCATACAAATACGGCACGAAGTACCGCATCCCCGGTGAATTCGTTACTGCAGTCGCCACAAAGTCATAGGCCTGGCCCTGACACGCGTGGGCTTCAACGTGGTCGACCGTCCCGGGGGACGGCCGGCGATGGTGAACGCAGCTTCCTAGCATGTCGACCACTGCCGGATCGTGGTGAGCTACCGGTCGGGAGCGCGACCCGGTTGTCGGAACACGTCGCAGCTAATCGTCGTATGGTGGAAGCCCCCAACCAAAGGATCTTCCGTGATTGTCGTCCAATACCGTCCCAAGGCCGATCAAGCCGACCACAACCAGGCACTCGTCGAAGACGTCTTCTTGGAGCTGCACAATTCGACCCCCGACGGGGTGCGATATGCCACCTTCAGGCTGGCGGACGGTTCCTTCTTGCATATCGCCGACGTCGAAGCTGACCCGAATCCTCTCTCTCAGGTTGGGGCATTCGGCAGGTTCCAGGACGGCATTGGGGAGCGCTGCGAAGCAGGCCACGGACCGAACGCCCAGCCGGCCACGCTGGTCGGCAATTACCGCTTGCTCCCATGACGTTCAGCGGATTTCCTGCCGCCGGCCTGAAATTCCTCACGGAGTTGGGTACCAGTTTCTGGGAAGGACCCGACAAGAAAGCCGCCCCTACCCTGTTTGTACGAGTCAGCGAGGGGAGCGTCGGCTTTGCGTCCGGGATGCAAAGCATGTCGTTGGCTCGTGGAACATCCGCCCGAGAACGCGGGCGTCAGGGCTGCCGTTGTTAGTAGCGTTTGGGTAAAGCATCCAAAACGCAAGCAGCGAGACGGTCGTTTCCCCGGGGGGTGAGCAGAACTTCGTTGACCTCTCGAAACTTGATCGAGACTTTCTGCGCTCCGACCGATACGTGTTCGATCGCGGCCCTCATCGATGCAGGAACATCCTCGCTTTGCAGCGCGGTCGCCAGGCCGGCCGCCGCGTCACTGTCGGAGAACTCGAGATCGGCGTCGAACGGCGAGCGACGCTCGACGCCCGCCAGTTTGTCGAATAACGCCGGGGTGTCCTCAAGCTGAAGAACCACGTCATCGATCTCCCAGCCGCAGTCGGGTGTGGCGTATTCGCAGCGGGTATGAAAGCGACATCCCTGCGGCGGTCGAGCCGGATCAGGAACGGTTCCTTCGAGGCCCCGGAAACCTTCATCATCTGCGGTTAAGTCAGGGTTGGCTCGGAGGAGCGCTTCGGTGTAAGGGTGGATCGGCTCGTTGAAGAGTTCGGTGGTTTCTCCGGATTCGGCGATTCGGCCCAGGTACATGACGGCGATCCGATCGGCCATGTGGCGCACCACCGACAGGTCGTGAGTGATGAACAGAAACGTGAACCCCCGACTTTGCTGGAGTTCGTGCAACAGGTTGAGGATCTGCGCTTGCACGGAGACATCCAGTGCACTGGTTGGTTCGTCGAGGATGACGAGTTCTGGATCGAGAGCGAGGGCTCTGGCGATGGAGATACGTTGACGTTGGCCGCCGGAAAACTGATGCGGGTAGCGGTATAGGTGCTGGCGACCCAGCCCGACCTGCTCGAGAAGGCCCACGACTCGTTCGGTGAGAGCCGAACCGGAGGCTTCCTTGTAGACCCGTAACGGGCGCCCCACGATGTCGCTGACCAGGTGGCGGGGATTGAGCGAAGAGAACGAGTCTTGAAAAACCATTTGAGTGTTTCGCCGAAACCTGCGCCAGTTCGTGCCGTCTAGCCGGTCGACGCGATGTGAAGCCTCTAGCCGTGCCAGATCTTCGCCCTGGCCGGCTCGCAACGCTCGGTCGAGTTCAACACGTTGGGATTCTGATAGGTCGAAATACACCCCGCCCGAGGTGGGTTTTTCCAATCCGGCCAGCACCCGGCCCAGCGTCGTCTTGCCGCACCCACTCTCGCCTACGAGTCCTAGTGTCTCGCCGCGCTGCAAGTCGAAGCTCACCCCATCCACTGCCCTGACCTGGCCGACGACCCGCTGGAGCGCCCCGTCTTTGATCGGGAAGTGCTTCTTCAGGTCTCGTACCGCCAGGACGGTTCGCTGGTCGGTCGTAGCGGTCATCGAACGGTCCGATCAAACGATGGTGCCTCGCCGTGTTCAGGCGGATGATGAATGAAACAGGCGACTTCTCGGTCACGGACCGGCCCGAGGGTGGGGTCGTGCGTCCAACAAACCGACGCGGCGTAGTCGCATCGACCGGCGAATCGGCACGATGGCTCGGGGTCGATCAGCTCCGGGACCGTGCCCTCGATGGCGGCCAGTCGGCCGCGTTCGTGATGAGCTCCAGGGATGGCGTCGATGAGGCCCCGGGTGTACGGGTGTTCTGGCTCGTGGAAGATCTGTTCGGAATCACCCACTTCGACAATTCGTCCGGCGTACATCACCGCGGTTCGATCTGCGACTTTGCGAACAAGTGACAGATCATGACTGATGTAAACCACCGCAGTCTTGTGCCGTTGTTGGAGTTCTTTGATCAGTTCAATGATCCGGGCCTGGACGGTTACGTCGAGCGCGGTCGTTGGTTCGTCGGCGATCAGCAGGTCGGGGTCACAAGCCAGGGCCATGGCGATCATCACCCGCTGCTTCATTCCGCCCGATAGCTCATGCGGATATCGATCCATCACCGCCCGGGGATTGGGGATCTGGGTTTCAGCCAGGGCGGTTGCCACCCGGTCGTCAGCTGCCTCCGAGATGGCGGTGCGGCCCGATCGCAACGGGGGTAGCGAAAGCAGGACACTCTCGAGGGTGCGCGACTGCTGAGTTGCCCGTCGACGCAGCAAAGTAGTCGGCATCGACCCGGAGCCCGGGTCGATGCCGGCGCTGACAAGCAGTTCGTCAGAACGGTGGGCGTAGAACACTTCGGCGACCTGCTTGCGAATCGACAGAGCGGGATTTAGTGCTTTGCCCGGATCCTGGAAGATCATCGCGATCCGGTTGCCGCGGATACTCCGAAGCTCACGTTCGGGGATGGTGAGTAGGTCGATGGTCTCGGCGCCGCTCTGCTCACAGGTGTCACACCCTGACCCTGCGCAAACCGGGCACGGCGACACAACTCGGCCCGTTCCGGCGCAGGTAGGACAACCAGCCCCGTCGCATGAGGAACATCGTTGCCGGGGACGAAATATGATTGACCCCGATACCGGGATACCTGGGGGCATCGGAACGAGGCGAAGGAAGGACCGGGCGGTCACGCTCTTGCCGCAACCGGTCTCGCCCACCAGGCCCAGTGTTTCGCCGTCGCGGACGTCAAAATCGACGCCGTCAACGGCGTGCACGATGCCACCCTTGGACTTGAAATGAACACGGAGGTCACGAACACTCGCCACCACGGGCGCCGTCGTCTTCGGAGGATTCGTTGCTGGAGCGGTCATCGGGTTTCAGTCTTCGGGTCGAGGACATCACGGATACCGTCACCGAGCAGATTGAAGGCCAGCGCCCACAAGAACACCATGAGTCCCGGGAACGTAGACGCCCACCAGCGCCCTCCTGAGATTCCCGCTTGGCCTTCAGAGACGAGCACTCCCCATTCGGCCAGACCAGCTTCGGCCAACCCGATGAAGCTGAGCGTCGCGCCGACCAGCACGATGTTGCCCATGTCCAGCGTCGCTTGCACCACGACAGGGGTGATCGAATTGGGCAAGACATCCTTGCGGAAGATGTTCCAATTGCTGTCACCAATGACCCTGGAGGAGTCGACGTAGTCGTTCTGCTTCACATGCAACACCTGAGCGCGCATGATCCGGGCGTACTTGACCCAGAACACGATGGCGAGGGCCAGGATGATGTTGCGGAAAGATGGGCCGAGTACGGCCGCAATCGCCAAAGCAAAGATGAGTTCGGGGATGGAGAGGAACACATCAACGATTCGCATTAGTACTTCGTCGATTCGACCTCCCCGGAAGCCGGCCAGGCTGCCGACGGCAACGCCGATTGCCACGGTAACGCTGACGACGATCAACGAAAGACGCAGAGAGGTTCTAGCACCCCAGATCACTCCGTAGAGCACGTCGCCACCGGTATTGGTGGTTCCCAGTGGATGACCGGGTGAGCCGGGTGGAACGGCGATCGCTCCCCAGTCGCGGGGCATCTGCGAAGCATTGGGTGTGTTCGGTTCGACGAGCCACGGTGCGAGAAGCGCCATGCCCACCATCAACAGGATGATGACCAGTCCGCCCAGCGTGGTCGGGTTGGACAAGACCCTGCCAGCAGTTTCGCCCATCCTGCGCAACCGGACCCGGATGGCGCTCTCGTGGGCACCGACGATGGGTGGGGATGCGGAGGTCGTACTCATGAGCCCAACACCACCCTGCGGTCGAGGTAGGCGTAGACGACGTCTACGACCAGGTTGACCACGAGGAAGAGAACACTCGTGAACAGGACGTAGGCCATGATCGTGGCCCGGTCACCACGCAACACCGAGTCGGCCATCCAGCGGCCGAGGCCCGGCCACCGGAAAATGATCTCCGCCACAATCGTGCCTTGCAGGAGGAATCCGAAGCTGAGCCCGATGACCGTGACGGTTGGCATGAGGGCATTCCGACGAGCGTGGCGTCGCAAGACGAGACGTTCCGCCAGGCCCTTGGCCCGAGCGGCATCGACATACTCTTCCTGCAGCTCCTCGACCAAGGACGACCGCATCATGCGGGCGATGATGGCGGTGGCTCCATAACCCAATGTGAGCGCCGGCAGAACAAGATGCCAGACGGAGTCACGAAACGCCGTGAAGTTCCCCGCCAGGAGTGAGTCGACGGTATAAAGGCCGGTTGGATGAGCGATCGAAGCAAATATTTCGGGGGTGCTGCGCCCGATCGGGAACCACCCGAGGTACACCCAGAAGACGATGAGCATCACGATCGCAAACCAGAACAACGGCATGGCGGCTCCGCTGATCGAGATGATCCGGGTGATGTGGTCGGGCAGCTTGTTTCGGCGCGCTCCGGCGAAGGTGCCCAGTCCGATGCCGAGTGATACGGCCACAACCGCCGAGGCGACGGCGAGTTCCATGGTGGCTGCCAGTTTGTTGGGAAACACTGCGGTGACCGGGGCGGCTGCGACGCCCGACCAACCGAGGTCGCCTTCGAAAACACCACGAGCCCAATACGCATATTGCACGGGGACCGGTTCGTCGAGATGGTATCGAGCCTCGATTTCGGCCACCTCTTCAGATGACATCTCGTGAGAGAGATAGATCGCCACCGGCGAGCCGCCGATCCGGGTTAGCCCGAACACGATGATGGACACGCCGACAATCAGGAACGGCAGGACTATCAGGCGCCTTAAGATGTAGTCGCGTATCTGCACTGCCGTCACCCCCTCTTTGGCAAGTGTGGGGTCGATCCGTGGATCGACCCCACACTTCCGTCGATTTGTCCTACTTGTCGATCAGTGCGAACTTGAGCGACGGACGGGGCCAGAGCGGGTTGGATTCCCAGCCCTTGAGCCACGACCGGTACGCAGCGACGACACCTTCCTGGCCGGCGATCAGCCACATCGGGTCGTCGTACAGCATGAACTGCAGTTCCGAGTAGATCGCCGCCCGTGCATCGGAATCGAGTTCAATCTCGGCGGCGTCGATCAGGTCACCGACCTTCTCAGGGTCGGCGTAGCCATTGGCGAATCCGTGAATCACGCCCCACTCGCCGTCCGGATGCTGGTACGACGACACGTAGGAATGCGGATCAGCAAACGGATCAGCGTTCTTGACCCACATGGCGTACTCGATGGGATCCTGAGCATGGGCATCATCGAACTGCGCCTCTGCCACAGCCAGCACTCGCACCTCAATATTGCAGGGGAGCGACTCAAGGGAGTCCTTGAGTACCAGAGCAGCCGTCTCGAAGAGATTGGCCTCTTCGGTAATCACCGACACGACAAACCCTTCGGGGCAATAGCCGGCCTCGGTGAACAACTGTTCAGCCATGGCGAGATCCTGGGCGTCGTATACCGGAGCGGCCGGATCGTATCCGAAGATCCCCTGCGGAATGTAGTGCGGATTGAAGTCGCCGAACCCACCGAGAGCCCCGTCGATGAAGCCCGCATAGTCGAAGGCATGATTGAAGGCACGACGTACGAGCGGGTCATGGAAGAAGTCGGTCGGGATCGTGTCTTCAGCCGGCAACGCCCCTTCGGGAATGTTCAGGTTGAAGCCGATATGGATTGGTTCCACGGTCAAGCCCTGACCGAAGATGGTCACACCCTCCGCACCTTCGATGTCCCCGATGAATGACGGGTCAGCCTCGATCGTGTCGAAGTCGCCCGCCCGCAAGCCGAGTACCCGAACATCGGGCGTTGGCCCGATCTCGATGCGGACATCCAGGAAAGCGGGCGTGCCCCAATAGTTGTCGAAGATCTCCAGTTGAATGTTCTCGCCGCGATTCCAGGCAGTAAGCGTGTAGGGGCCGGTGCCGACCATGTTGCCCTGCATGAAGTCGTTCTGCTCGCCTGCGACGATTCCACCGTTGGCTTCGACGGCTTCTTCGCTGA
>Ga0224506_10003609_pt1 | contig 10195 bp, 6 predicted proteins | sample SF_Jan12_sed_USG_2_FD_169108 | JGI IMG/M metagenome (GOLD analysis project Ga0224506, IMG submission 169108) | Sediment microbial communities from San Francisco Bay, California, United States - SF_Jan12_sed_USGS_8_1 | ecosystem: Environmental > Aquatic > Marine > Sediment | place: USA...
AACCAATTATCAGAATGGGGGATGAATCAGATGCACACAAAATTAAGAATTTTGCTTCTAGACTTTCAATGGATGGAGAAATTTCCAAAAATAAATGGTTAAATAAAATTAATCAAAATAATATTTATCCATTAATCGCTATTGTAGATAATGATATAGTCGGTAAAGTTCAGGCCAGAATAATAGAGAACATAGGTTGGATAGAATCTGCTAAAGTTGATCCTAAATTTAGAAATCAGGGCATTGCAAATTCATTAGTCATGAAAGCTATATCTTGGCTTGAATCCCAAAAAGTTGGACAAATAAGAACGATGATAGATTCAGATAACTTAACTGCAAGGTTGATAATAGAAAAATTAAATTTTAAGACAATTCATGTGACAATAAACCCACTTGCTGAAATTAATGAAGCAGACTCATCAAATCCAGAAAGTAATGATTTAGTTTCAATTTTAGATGAAGAAAGTTATAATGATTATTATAAGTTAGTAAGAAAATACAATAATGGAAATCTTATGTTTGATGGTAAAATCATTCCATTTTCAAAGGTTATATTCTCCATTTTAGTAAGTGAAAATAGAATATTTACAGATAACAATTATTCCTCAATTTTAATTACATCACTTCATGAACTTCCTGATGAATATTATGGATGTATAATCTCGGAAGATTATACCGGTTATAAAAAACTTGGATTAGCACTAAAATCATTAGCAGCTAGAGAAATGGCTTCTCATGCTATATGTTACTCACCTGCAAACAAAGTTGCGGTTAAAGGGTTAGTTTCTGCAGATTATTATTGGAATCACCCACATACAACCTTAGTTTATCAGAAATTAAATGGTGAATATCTTTAATACTTACGTAGGTGGTCTTGGGACTGAGGAACTATTATCGGTATTGTCATTAGAAGAAAGGGTATTCTGTGGAATTGGTAATGAGCTCAATGTTCTAACGGTATCTTCAAGTGCAAGACTATTTTTTATATTCATAATTATTTTTTCAACAATAGGTTTTATTGCTTCCTTTTTACTTGATACCAATACAGCTAATACTTCAGTATCAGTTATTTTTGTAAAATAAATTTCAAATTCAGGATAACTCAGATGTTCCATACCATGATATCCTTTCATTTGTAGGCTTTTTATAAGATATTGAGGATTGAATGATTGCAACATTTCTGCAATTGTTTTAATACTCTCAAAGTCGTATAATGATTTTGAATAAATCAATGGCTGAGTTTCAACAGTAGATACTACAAATACTCCAGAAATTTCAGAAATATGATCAATTGTTTTTTTTATTTCATTATTGATTCTGTCAAATATAGCATAAGGTAATTTAGACAAAGAAGGCATAATATCAAATATAAAATCAATTGTTATGTCATCCTGATAGTTTTTTTTGAATACCATTTGGAAATCCCTTTTATAACTTAAATAATTCTAGAATCATATTTAAATTCATTTATAGATTTTTACTAATATCTTATGATGATTATTTAATATTGACTAATATTTCATTATATTAATCCCAATATTTCATTCAATGATAATATTCGAAGTTGGATTGATATGCTTTATATTAAAATAATAAAAATAAGTTTTACAAAGTAAATAGTTTAAACTTTTAATTTTTTACTTCTTATTTGTGATTACTTATCGAAGTTGGAAAATATTTTTGATTTATCTTAATTATTTAGATTAGAGAATTCAAGCTACAATATTAATCTAAACTTATTTTTGAAATTTATTATTAAAAAATATTACTTGTTAGAAATTTTACTGTTTAATAGCCCAGTTACTTTTTCTCCCTAGGAGAAACGTTAGTCTGCAAATAAGTTTCAATGATTTCTTTGTGAGTGATCTACTAATGGAAAAAACACTGAAAACCCGACTTCATTGAAGTCTAACCGATTAAGGAGCGGTAAGAAACCACAGAATAAAGTCTCTGAGAATCCTACATTACAAGTGTGGGAGTCTGGCGACTGCAGGCAGGGAAAGGGCTAAACGTGTGTCTATCTACAATTAATTGTATGTACAAATTAGATCATGAAAGTTAGCTAAAGGGAAATTTTGTATTTTTGCCAATTTAGAGATCATCTTTACTCTCTTTGCACAGATTAAATGTGTTGATACAGAGTTATATAATGTAAACTTAGACCCCACACCTCCTAATATCTCCTAAGTTGGAACTAATTTCCAAGATGGTTTGACTGTACCAATTCTCCAGACTCTACCAATCAGATCCCAAATAGTTTTATCACTTCCACTAATTAATAAATTTAACTCACCATTATTATATTTTAGAGCTACATCTTATAAGTCATTTAAATCATAATTTCTAAATGAACTTTTCCAATACTCTAACTCATATTCTGCACCAAATAAAATAACCTTATCCGACAAATTCATATTACGTGTTTATTATTTGGAATCACATTTATAAATTAATTTATTGGCTATTTTTTAAAAATTGAGGTAATAAATATGATCCTATTAAATTGATTGTAATTTCCCTATCAGGTCTAGCACATCATCGAAACAAACTACAATAATACCTTGATTTGCTTGGTAATATTCAAATATTGATTTAATATTTATTAATTTGTGAATATTTATATTCTCCTATTACTGGTTATATTTGCGTTATTCTTCATTACAATTATTACATCACTGTATGTCAGAAAATATGCTAATGCAGATGTTTTAGTTGGAATTTATATAGCTTTCATTACAATAAGTCAATTTTTAGCGACAAGAATTACATTGTTTAATTTTGGTGGGAATATTTCATTTGCAGCACCTGCTGCAGTCATTATTTTTCCCTTCACCTTTCAATTGACGGATCAAGTAAATGAAAAGTTTGGAAGAAAAGAAACTCATAAAATGATTTTCATAACTTTTATTACCCAAATTTTTGTTGTTTTTTTCGCTTGGTTATCAACAACAATGCTTCAACTAAATAATGATATATTTTCAGCTGACTCTTATAATTCTATTTTTTCATCCTCAATTAGGATTACTCTTGCATCTTGGATCGCATTTTTATTCTCAGAAAATTTTGATGCTATATTATATCAATATATCAAGAAAATTACAAATGATAAGGCACTTTGGGTCAGAAATGTAGTATCTGATATCATAAGTTTATTAATAGATTCAATTATCTTTGTACCTTTAGCCTTCGCTGGTATTTACCCTTGGATGGGTGAATTTTCAATACTAACCATCATAATTGGACAAGTAATAACTAAATGGATATTCGGATTATTAGACACACCTGCAATATATCTCTCTCGTTGGTTAATGTATGGTGAGTTAGATGAAAAAATTCCTATATTGAAGAAGTTTTCTCCGATAAAAAATTGAAGCAAAATTAATAGTTATTTTTTTTCCAACTAAAAAAAAGTTTTAATAGTGTAGAACCAATATTTATATTTACTTAATTTATTGGTCAATACAATGGCAGAACAACAAAATAAAGGTTTTAATCTTCATCAAAATATTTTCAATCTTTCAGAATCTCCTGAGGTAATTGTAGATGGATCTGGAAATTTAATAGAATATAATCATGCATTTAATAAATTAATGAAATTAGATGATAACTTTAATCATCGAAAAATTAAATCAATAAATTTTTTTAAGAAAATAATTAATTATAAACCTCAAATTAAGTCTAAATTTAATGAAATTGTTTTTCACAAACATTTAGAAGTAAATTTATTAGATAATAGTAAAATCATTGCAGATGTAAAAATTAGCCAATTATTTGATAGTCAAGAAAATATTGTATATCACTGCAGAATTTCTGATATTACAAATGAATTATATAAATACGAACAGGTACAACAATCTAATGAAATCCTCGAAAGAATTTTTCAAAATACTCATTTCATGATTGCATATCTTGATATTCATTTTAATTTTGTACGGGTAAATAAAGCTTATGCAGAAGTAGAAAATAAGGAACCATCATTCTTTATGAATAAAAATCACTTTGATTTATATCCAAATGTTGATGCTGAAAGAATTTTTCAAGATGTTGTTGATACAAAAATTCCTTTTAATATTGAGGGAATGCCATTTACTTATAATAACAATCCAGAAAGGGGAATTACATATTGGAATTGGTCATTAAATCCAGTGTTAAATACCGAAGGTGAAGTTATTGGATTATTGCTTGCTCTTGTAGATGTATCAGACTTGAAGAAATCTGAATTTCGACTTACTCATCGACTTAAATTTGAGAAATTGATATCAAAAATCAATGATAAGTTTGTAAAAAGTAAAAATTTTGATGATACAATTTTTCATACACTTGAAGATATTCAATCAATTAGCAAATCAGATGACTTAATATTATTCAAATTAACACCTGATCTGAAAAAGATTCGACTCAAATCAGCATGGCCAAATCCAAATTATATATCTCCTGAAAAAGAAATAAACATAAATCAAATAAATTCGTTATTTAGTTTATTAAAAGCCAAGAAGTTGATTATATTTGATGACCAAAATCCCCTTAATCCAGAAAATCATCTTATGTTAAAATATCTCACCGAAAAATATATCGAAAAGGGTATTTTAATCTCAGTTTCAATTGACGATAATTGTATTGGATTATTAGTTATAAATAATTATGATTTTGGAGAAAATGTTATACTTGAAGATTTATTATTATTGAAATTACTAGGATCAACATTGGCAAATATATTTGCAAAACAAGATTATGAGGATAAATACAGGAAACAACAAAATCTAGATTCACTCGGTTTATTAGCTGGTGGTTTAGCACATGATTTTAATAATATTTTAACCATAATTTTGGGTAATATCTCCTTAATATCTAGATCATTAGAGAATACAAACACATCATTGGATAAATTTATTAATTCTACAAGATTAGCAGTATCAAGAGCAAAAGACATTACAAAACAACTTCTAACATTCTCGAAAGGAGGAGCTCCAATCAAAAAAATCACATCAATTGAAGAGCTTGTTGTAGATACCACTAATTTTCATTTACATGGATCAAAAGTAAAGGCAGAATTCAATATTCAAAAAGGTCTATGGTTGACTGAAATTGATAAAAATCAGATGAGCCAAGTGATATCCAACCTTGTAGTAAACGCAACACAAGCCATGCCAAATGGAGGAAAAATTTCAATATCAATTGAAAATGCTTTAACAAATTATCAACATGGTGAAATGATATCTAAAAATAATAAATTTAATAAAATAACAATTTCTGATACTGGTACTGGAATCTCAGAAGAATATATGGATAAGATATTTGATCCCTATTTTACAACAAAACCAATGGGTAATGGATTAGGTTTAGCCATGGTGTTTTCAATAGTCAACAAACATGATGGATTTATTAGTGTAGATTCAATTGAGGGAGTGGGTACAAAATTTGAATTATACATTCCTGCGGTTGAGATTGATATTAAAGATACAGTTGTTGAAAAAGTCAGTAATATCAAAGAAAAAACCAAAGGAAATATATTATTCATGGATGATGAAGACCCAATAAGATTTATCATAGAAAGCATGTTAATCACCCTTGGTTTTACTGCAGTTACGGTACCGGATGGAGAAGCACTAATCAAAGAATATCTGAAATCAATTAAACTAAATCAAAAATTTGACCTAGTGATTATGGATTTAATTATTCCAGGTGCTATGGGGGGTAAAGAAACAATGGAAAGATTATTAGAAATTGATCCTGATGTTGTTGCATTGGTCTCAAGTGGATATTCAAATGATCCGTTAATTAGTAATTATCGAGATTATGGATTCAAAGGAGTCATTAACAAACCATTTGATTTAGACGATTTACAGGCAATTATTACTAAAATATTCAAATATAATTTATAGAATGTTAATATATCAAAGATTTTCAACTTATTAATTAATAATATCCACCTTGTCTAGGTTGATAACATTTTCATATAACTGCGGTTAAATGCAAATCTTTCTGCTTTGAATTAACGCATTTCAAATTTATAGGTTTATAACTCATTTATAATCGCGTTTTCAAATTTAAATTTACTTATTTCTATTTACTTCAAAATCTATTCTTCATATTTTAATATGAATTTTCAGGAAAATTATTACATTGAGATAAATATAAATTACTCATACATTTAGTAAAAAATAATTCATACAATTTTGGAATTTTTTATAAATAATTTGACAATATATAGAATAGATGGTTGAACAATTCAATCTAATAAATTCGGAAAAAGTACCTAAATGTTTGTTCCATGGTAGGATAAATGAGTTGAAGTCAACCTCAATTGTCGAAATACTTGGAGAAAAAATAAAAATTTCCATAAATCAAATTTTTCAGGATAATTATCTCCCAAAACAAATGATATTCATAATTTCCCATGATTATGAAGGGGAGGTAATAATCAAAAAGGGTATTTACGATATAATTTACTTCAAGTTTGGAGTTAATCTATTAACATTAACCAAAGAAAGAAAAATAAATCCCATCTTTACTGAATTTCAAAAAATAGTTGATATATTTGTAAATAAAAGATATTTGGATGTTATTATTTTTATTAATGAATTACTGGAAAATGATGATATCAATTTATCCAATATGGATATTTTCAGATTATTCTGTTTACAATCCCATTCTTTTTTAAAAGCAGGATTAACAAATAAAGCTAAATATAGTCTTACACAGGCTAGAAGCCAATTAATAAATATTGATGGATCATTTTTAAAATTGGATGGAAAAGATAATTTTTCATTTAATAATCCTTATTCTAACTATATATTTTTTGACTATGGATATTTATCAGGAGATCTTGCTTATCTTTTATTTTTAGAGATTATTTATGGAATTCAGACAAATGTGCGTTCGAGTGAACTCATTGAAAAAATCAATGAAGGTATGGCTTATACAGAAGAAAAAAATTATACCTTTTTCCAAGAGTTTAGTTTTCTCAAACTTTTAGTTCAAAATAATGGAATATCTAAATCTGAATTAGAGGAATTTCAAAAATTTTTTAGTGAAAATACTAACATATTTTTCAAACTATTAATTCAGGGTTCTTTGAAGAAAGAAGAAATATTTCTAAATAATGGTTTAAATTCTGATATAAAAGAGGATCTAAAAAGTATGATAAATGAATTTAATACTTCAGGTATCATTTCAAAACGATTATACTCAGAAAAAACAACTAAAAGAATTATATCATTTAATGTAATTACTAATTTTGTTGAATCAATAATAAATGACACAATGGGAAGAACAATTGAAGATCAAGTGTATAGTGTGTTAATAAGTCAAAATTTGAAGGAATTAAATGAGTATGACTTAAGCATTGTGAAAAAAATACTGTTTCTGGGAAATATCGCGAGAGATCATTATTATATGGGTGAATTAGACACCAGTCTTACAATATTTCGCAATCTTGAGAGATTTATAAAGCAAGAATCCTTCCATATACAGGAGAATTTAATGAGAGAAAAATTAATTTTTGATTGTGAATTTATTTATGCAAATGAAGAAATTGAGAGATATTCAAGAAGGATAATCGATTTGGGATTGGTATATTTATTCATTGGAAAGATTTACTTTAATCAAAATTATTTAGATGAATCCCTTTATTACCTAAATTTAAGCCAAATTGAAAATCTCAATAATAAGAAAAGAGATTATGCTACTGCTTATTTTTTCAAGGGTGATATCGAATTTAATAAGGGAAATTATAATTATGCAAAAGACTTTTTCCTAATATCATTAAATTATCTTAAAACATTCGGAACTATTAATGATATTATATCGAATAATATAGCCTTGGCTAATGTACTACTCAGAAATAAAGAATTTTATCAAGCAGAGTTATATTATCAATTAGCACTGAAGGAGGCAAAGGTTTTAAATTTAAAAGAATTTATTTTACTTTCTCAAGTTAAATTAGCTGAGATTATGATGAATCAAGAAAACTATCATAAATCAATTCAATTTTTAAATAGAAGCATAGAGTATTCATCAGGTTTGAATAATAATTTATTTTCTGCAATTATATTATTCAAATTGTATTTTATATATCATAAAATCGGATTGCCTCAAGATATTTATAAATTCAACCATATGCTCAAACAATTAAATCAAACAAAAAATAACACAATCAATGCCATTTATTTAATATGTTTTATTCATAACGAAATTACACAAGAAAGAAAAACCTCAATTGAAATGATAACGAAGTTATCTAATCTATTGATTAAAAGAGATGTACCTGATGAAATTAAGTATTTTGGATACATTGTATGTATCATAAGTTTTGATAATATTTCGGATATACTTGATTTGCAAAGAAATTTCAAAGATACATTAGTTGGAATTGAAAATAAATGGATAAAATTGGATTTAATGAAACTAAATGAAATTATAAAAAATAATATGGAAAAGGATGTGATAAAAGATTTATTACATAATAAACTATCACACAATATATTAATTATTAATGAATTATGATAGACAAGGATATGGATTTCCATTGCTAGATATACATATTCCAGAGGTAGTCTGTGATAGCAATAATAATGATAGAGTAAATCCTATCATCAATAGTCGATTCGCATTTTGATATAGTAAATTCGATATGAATTTTGTCATGTAAACATATAATCCATTAAATATTTAAACTCATAAAAACAATAATAAATCCTGATGAAATAGGTTTTAAACAATTAATTTCGTTGGTATGACAAAAACATCAAGGTTATTTATATTGTAAAATTTTTATGGAGTAATTATTTGTAATTTCAATATTCTTTACCCACTTGCCTTTTTATAATAAAACCACCATTTCAATTGTAACTTAAGGTTGAAAATAATGATCCTTCAGGATAATAATGTTGAAAGTAAGGAAATAAAAAACATTTATGAGCATAATTACATTAACCAAATTTGGAAAGGTAAAATTAATCTAAATGATGGTGAATTTCATAATCATTCTTTATTTATTTGTTATTTATGTTTAGAGCACCTTATCCTGTGTGATGATAACTGTGAGACAAATCAAGTTCAAACTTGTAAAAATTATGTTCAAAAAGCAATCATTGAATCAATTCAAATATTTTATAGTACTTCATTTCCTCGATCTTGTAAATGCACTCAAAATAGGATATCTTGCGAAACTGAAGATATCTGGTTACAAAAACAATTAGGGATTGTGTTTTTTAATTATTCTAAAAATGATATTCAACCAAGAAAACTACATCCTGCTGTTTTTCCAATTGATTTACCAAAATACTTCATTAGTTTACTTACACATGAAAATGATGTGATTCTTGATCCTTTTGGTGGAACTGGTACCACTGCTTTAGCAGCCTTACTACTAAATAGAATACCAATTTCAATTGATTTATCACAAAATTATTCTGATTTTGCACTTGAAAGAATAAAAAAACATAAATTCACAAATAAATTTCTCATATTAAATGGAAATACTCACGATATCTCCAAATTATTGCATAATGAGTCTATCAATCTAATTTTGACCAGTCCACCATATGCAAACTTACTTAATAAAGAAATTACTCACAGATCAAGAATAAACAGAAATAGAGATATCACACCAAGACAATATTCACAAGATGAAGCCGATCTTGGTATTTTGGATTTGGATACATATTTATCTAATGTACATGCATTATTTACTACACTATATGAGAAATTAAAGAATAATGGTCATGTAATTATTAATGTATGTAATGATATTTATGATAAATCAACTGGAAAAACTTATCAATTTCCTTCAAAGATAATTACAATTATGGAAGAAATCGGATTTATCTATAAAAATAAAATTATTTGGGATAGGACAAAATTTTACTCCAATGCCCATATATTTGGGTATCCTTCAAATTTCATGATTTTTTCCGGTTCTTATGAATATATCTTGCATTTCACAAAATAAATTAAATTTTACAAAATTAAGGTCTAGTACTAGATAAATTCAATGAATATCCCCAAAATTTAAATCTAATGCAAATTTAAAGCATATATGTCAAAATCTGCTGTACAAAAAATTTATAATGATTTACTTGGAAATGTTGGAAAGGGACCGATAATTTCAGGAGAAGAATACCAGTTATTAATGAATAATCTACATTTATTATCATCGAGTGAGATTATTCACTTCCAAGCAAAAGTTGTTGAA
>Ga0224506_10003610_pt1 | contig 10193 bp, 10 predicted proteins | sample SF_Jan12_sed_USG_2_FD_169108 | JGI IMG/M metagenome (GOLD analysis project Ga0224506, IMG submission 169108) | Sediment microbial communities from San Francisco Bay, California, United States - SF_Jan12_sed_USGS_8_1 | ecosystem: Environmental > Aquatic > Marine > Sediment | place: USA...
AGGATAATACTGCATTAGGCGATGCAGTGAATATTGCCTTTAGAATGGAAAGTTCGACCAAGGTACTCGATAAGGATATTGTCATTAGCGAATATTCATTTAAACAACTACCCGAGAAGTTCTGGCATGGCAAGGTTCAGAATATTAATGTTAAAGGTAAGCGCGACCCGGTTGGGATTCTTGCTCTGAATTTTGACGAAGCTAAAAAATTACTCGCAAAATTCAGCTAAGAAATATTTTCAAATCTTCGGTTAGTGACTCCATTTCCAGTTTAATGCTGTTAATTAATTTAGCAGCATTATCAACATCCTCAACACTGGTATCGCTAGCTTCCCCAGTAATGGCAGTTTGGCCATCTTCGACAATACCGACATCTTCATCCGGAATGAATTTGGCGAGTACAACATAGGCTTCAAACAGACTATTGCGGAGATCTTTATTTTCATCGCCGATTTCTTTCAGGATCAATTGAATGGCATCCTTAATCTGGTCTTTAGTGTGTGGCAGTAGTGATACAGGGTGGGCATAACCCATATCAGTGATATTTGCGAGTATTTTCCCGTAGTCGTTCAGGATCTGCTCAGCAGCCTGGATTTTATCAATATGTTGTTCAGTCATGGAGTTGTTCTCTTGTGCCTGTATGCGACGATGATGGATGCCTGAATATGGTTTTTCCCCAAAACCTAAAGTTGAAAGATATTTGGCCGAACTACATCTAGTATAAAGAGTAAATCCTGTATTTATTTATAAAACTAGAACAGGCTAACGGAAAAAGTCATATTTTTCCCTATTTCTGCTCCCTGGCTTATCTATAATTTAAAGCTCGGCTGTAAGTATAGGGGATTTCCAGGATGAGACGATATCAAATTATCAATAATAGTGTGGTTTAAAAATATTTGAATGGGTGGAATAGAGTCAATGACAGATATGCAGCTGCTACTAAAAATTGGGGTTCCTCTTGCGGCCACAGTGATTTTGGCAATAGCCCTGTTTAAGGTGCTACGAGGATATTTTTCCAAAAATAATCACGCCCGCTTGATTAAGAAGATCAGCAAACGAGCAATACGCAATGTTATTATTCCTGATGCGGTAGAAGGATCATCATTTATTGATTGGGTAATTTTAACCCCTAAGGGGATTCTGGTGTTAAATATAAAATCTTACCGCGGTATGATTTTTGCCTCAGAAAATATTCATCAATGGACGCAGGTGGTTAATAAACGCAGCTATACATTTAAAAACCCGCTACCTCAGCTTGAGCTTGACGTAGTCACAATTAAATCATTTATTCCTGGCGCCCCTGTTAAGGGATATGTCGTGTTTGATTACGATAGTGTTTTTCCAAAGGGGAAGCCTGCCAAAGTTACAACCATTAATGAAATAAAACAGAATATTCAACTCTTCAGTGAAGGTGAAATTAGTGAAGAACTAAACGAGTACTGGAACAAACTAAAAGAAACATTAAAACAAAATGAAAAAGAAGGCTATTCGAACTCACATAGGATAGAAAATTCGGTGTAAAATAATTGCCACTGGGTTTTTGGGAGGAAGCCGGCTTGAAAAAAACTATCATATCTATTGCCTTATTTGCTTTATCGCCGACTATCTTTGCCGATAGCTTTAACGGTGATGTCGTTAGGGCGCTATTTACAACAACAATAAAAAATAATGAGCCGCAAAACGAAGTGCTAATTCTGGAGAATAACAAGAAAAATATATTTTTCTTTACAGAGCTTCGAAATATGCAGGGTAGAACTGTTATTCACCGATGGGAATATAATGGCAAAGTAATCAAAGAAAAAAAGATCAAGGTAAGCAAAAAACGTGTTCGTGTTTCTTCAAGTCATAGCTTGTCACCAAAACAAACAGGAAAATGGACGGTTGTTGTAACTAATGACAAGGGCTGGCCATTGAAGGCGGCAATATTTAAATATGTAACAAAAGGGAAGAAGTAGAGATTGTTATTTCAGGCCAGCGAGTTTGCGTTTAAATTCTAATTCGGCTTCATAACGCACCTTTTCCTCAGCAGCTGCAATTGTTCCAGGTTTTGCAGGCAAGTTCTCTCCGTCGATAGCGGATACTTCGGTGAAATTGAGCTGAATTTTCGTTGTATAAGCAACACTACTTAGAGCAATAATCAACAAAACACTGGCGGCAGCGGCGATAAAACTTTTCTTCTTTTTAGCCTGTGGATATGCATAGCGGGCGTTTTCAATATTATTGTCGAGTACAAGGTTGAATCCAGAGGGTGAGTCTGTGGATTCAATTTTAACAGGCTCATCGGCAGCCTGTTCGACTGGATCCGGTAGCTGGATCAGAAGCACATCGTCTTGCTCCTGCAAAAATATATTGCTGATATTTTCCTGTGCAGACTGCTGTTTTATGGGCTCAGGCTGTTTAGGTTCGACACTCTTGCTTGGGAATTTAAATATGAACACATCGCTGTCACTTTCCAGTATGGTTCTGTCCTTGAGTTTTTTAATGGTCGATTTTGTTTCTTTATGACGTGCTTCTTCTGATTGTCTTTGTTGCTCAGTCTCATTGAGCTTCTGTTTGATCTGTTTTGCGAGTAGTTCAGCCGCTTTTTCATCAGCTATGGAAACTTCAACAGGTGCCGCAGCGAGTTCTTCATCAAGAGTGAAAACATCTTCATGAGAAATGGTTGTGATTTTTCTGGCACGATTTGTCTGTTCTTTTAATAATTTTTTCGTTTTCTGAATATCATCATTTATTTTTTGAGTTTCTTTTAAGGCTTTTTCGCGAATCGCTTTTGCTTCTGCTTCTGCAGCTATGCGCGCTTCTTCAGCAGCCTGTTGTTTGGCCTGTTCTACTTCCTGCTGAAGTTTCTGGCGGATTTCTCTATGTTCTTCATCGGCTTTGGCACGTAATAACTCAATTTCCTGTTTAAGCTGTTCAGCTTCAAGTCGGGCTTGCTGAATAATCTGTTCGCCTTCCTGGTTCGCTTCTTCTTCAGCAATGCGTTTTGCTTCTTCACGAACACGCTGCTTGGCCGCTAGAATTTCAGACTCGATCTGTTTCTTAATACCCTGTTGTTCTAAATTGGCCTGTTGGCGTAACTGAGAAATTTCATTTTTAAGTTCTTCAGCTTCACGTTTTGCCTGCGCAATGATCTGAGCTCTTTCCTGCTCAGCCTGTTGACGCATATCTTCAGCCAGTTTTTTGTTTTGTTCAATGGAGGCCTCAGCGCGCTTACGTGTTTCTTCTAATTGCTTTTTAAGACGTGCAGTTTCTCTCGCCTCTATATTTGTTACATTAGCTTCGATTTCCTTTTTAAGTCGAGCGGCTTCTTCCAGTGCAGCCTGCTTAACCTTATTGGCTTCAGTTAATATCCTGGCTGATTCTTTCTTGGCTGTCAGTACGGGATCAATGACAGGTGTCGACGTAACACTAGCTGTGGTAGGTTTACTGGCCGATGGTTTGCGTGTGACTTTAGGATTATTGGTCGGTGTCGATGTTGGCTGTTTTATATCTGTCCGTGAATTAGTGTCATGGTGATCTGTCTTGTGTACAAGATTATCGGCTTGTTGATGAATCTTGTTTGCGGCCTCACGTAATTTTTCCACGCTGGATAGCGTTTCTTTTTTAACTTCGGGAGTTTTCCTGGCGGGTTTATCCTCTTTCTTCGGTAATGGTACAACTTTGTTATCTTCGGTCTTTTTCCTGGCAACAGGTACAGGAGCAGGTATGCTTTTCTTCCTGGTCATTTCCTTGACGGGTTGTGATTCCAGTTTCGCAAGCTGGCCTTCAATGATTTTACAATTAAAGCCATGTTGATTCAGCAGGAATGCAGCAGCTGCACTTTCTTTACCATTATCACAATAGCTAAGGTATTCACGATTGAGGTCGAGAGTGGGAATACGCAGGCGTAGCATCGATAAAGGAATGTTAACCGAATGAGGAAATGAATTATTTTCAAAATCTTTTTTCTGGCGGACATCGATAATTGACATGGTGGGATTTTTTTTATTGATCACAGTGCCGATGTCGATGTACTGCATTAGTGGTTTAAACAGTATTGATTTAAAATCTTCTTTTGAAAGACGCATAAGTATGCCATCTTCGAGCATAGTGACGTTGGCACTTCTTTTACCATCTGTAATCAGTGCTTCTTCACCAAAGCCGTTACCAATGCTGAGTTCAGCAAGTCGAACTTCTTCAGACGTAGGGATAGGTCGACGTGATACGGCGCAGGTGCCCTGTTTTACAACATAATAGTAATCACCCTTGTCACCCTGCTTAATAATTTTCTGTCCCGCTTTAACAGGAACTTCTTCCATGCGCATGAGCAGGCTCTGAATGTTATCAGTGGGGATGCTGAGAAAGGCACGCGACTGGAGAAATTTCATCATCCAGTCAGTAGCTTCATCAGACACACCGATTTCAGTGACCTCATACTCACCTGACTGATTGTCATCAAGTAGAATTTCTAGCAGTGAGGCGTCAATATATAGAATACTGGAGGCAGTTTTTGTTCTTGCGGTACAGGGTCGAGGGGTCGCGTTTGCGATGGGAGAGCGAGCTTCGTCAGACTTGGCTTTTAATACTTTAGATTTTGATGCAGCACCGCTGGTGAGTAATTCGATCTGGCCAGATAATAAATAGAGGACATTACTGTCTTTCTCACCCTGGCGAAATAAGGTTCGGCCAGCAGGCAGGTTTTCCACCGTGGATTGTCGAATAATATCGTCGAGCTTATCGCTACTTAGCGCATTAAGTAACTCAAGCGATTTGAGATACTTTTTCTCGAGAAATTTACTGACAGCGCTCATCGGAATAAATAAATATCCTGGTTAAAAATTGTACAATTAGACGCTCTCGGACTAGTGATTTAGACTTTGTCCAGAGCTTAAAAGTGTCATCGACCCAATATTAAAATAGTCGATCTTTGTATGGAGGACTGTGACCCCTTTCACAAAGGCCGATTTTATCCCTTTTTAGATGGGTATTTTCAGGCTATGAGGGCAGGAAATCAATCGGGTAGGTGACAGTAACGGTACTGACTTGTCTGGGCGCAAAGCGGAATAATTTGATACGAGCGATGAGTTTGTTTTCCAGTGCCTTATTTTTTAATTCACTGGAAACAATACGGACTTTTATCACCTGGCCATTCGGTGCAATGGTTAGTTCCAGTACAACCTTGCCCTGCAGTGTGGGATCTTTCCGAAGTGCACGATTGTAGATACTGAAAATGGCACCTTTGTTCTTCTGGAAGACCAGTTCGATTTCTTCCTCGGCACGCGAGGAGCCGCCACCTGAGCTACTACGGCCACGGCCACCTGAGCCACCAATTGAGCTTTTAACGCTGCTTGCCTGGCGTGAAGCGAGTTGCTCATTGCCGGTTGCACGACTTAGCTTGCGTGTATTAATGCCACCACTGCCACGCGTCGCCGTTTTTTCCAGTGATGAGGTCTTGCTATTGGTTCTTTCCTTACTGGATTTAGACAGGGGAACGGCACTTGATATTGCTGACATATCAAAAGTTTCGCGCAAGGATGAAAGTTCTTTGCTCATCGCCAGCAGGCCACTGCTCTGTGCCTTTTTGCGTGCAGCAGCGACTTTATCTTTTTTGGGTTTGGGTTTCTTTTGGGCGATCGCCTTTTTTGGTTTAGGGAGTGCTTTCTTTTTCTCAATAATGAGCTTGGCCAGGCGAGGTGAGACTTGCTCAAGTTTCTTTTGTTCTTTTTCCGGAACTGGCAAATATGGAATTGTGATGCCAACGACAATAGACAGAAATAGAATTATTTTTAAGATTTTGGTAAAGCGCTGATCATTCTCAGTCTCTGACCATGGGAGAACAGGATCCTGCCAGTATGTATATGATGCGGCCATGCTTATTTCTGCCCCACCTGTTTCTGAACCACAGCAAGAGAAATATTTGAATAGTTTGCAGTAGCGCAGCTGAGCATGATTTTTTTCAGTACTCGATAATGGGTTTGTTTATCACCCATGATGGTGACACCACGTTTGGATGCCGGTTTTTTGTTTTTCTGTTTACGTGATTCCAGATCCAGTTCTTTTAATATATTCACCAGTTCAGCAATGACGGGTGATTTTTGCCGCGAGGCGATTGCTGTTTTTATGATGGGCTTACCTTGAAACATGACATTCTTTTCATTGACCATAATGACGATGTTTTCTTTTGGCCGCTGGCTCGAAGTTGATTCAGGTAGCTTCAGCGCCTTCGGCGTAGGTAAAATCTCAGAGTCGGCGGCGCTCACCAGCAGGAAAAATACCAGAATAGTAAAAATATCCATCAGTGAAACCATATTCAGACTGGCGGTTCGATCACCACGTCGTGAATGATGACGATGCATTCTTTTTGCGCGACGAGAATCAGACATAATTAACCCGGTGCATCTCCAATGGATAAATCAGGGAACAATTCAGCCTCAATAATTGAGCCTTCCTGTGTCGTGTGGAATGACCTGACGGCGTCCATAATCTTGATCAAAGTGTCATAAGGTGTGGTTTGCTGCGATAAAATGGTTGCTGCCGTTTTCTTTGGATAGCCTGCTTTGACCTGTTGTATCGTTTTCGAAAGCAACATGAAATCAGGCTGGCCATCACGCGGTGAAATTTTTCGTAAAATTTTATTCCCATTAACTACGAGTATGGTTTTATCACGGACAACAATTTTTAAATTAAATGTTGGTTTTTTCTTATTCGACTTATTACTGCTTTCTGAAGTCGGCAAATTCAGCTCAAGGATCGATAGATGTGTAAACACCGCCGTCATCAACAGAAACGGTACCAGAATCACCATCAGATTCAGGAAGGCAGTGATATTAAGCGCTGTTGCCTCAGGAGAGGACTTGCGCAAATGACGACGCCTAACTCTAGCCATTACTTGATTTACGTTGCAACATCAGGTTGACAAACTTAACGGTCGCCATTTCCAGGCTATCGACAATTTCTGTCGTCTTGGTTTGCAGAACCGCATAAATCAATAGCAGCGGGATTGCCGCCATCAGACCAAAGGCCGTGGTGTTCATTGCTACCGAGATACTGGTGGAGAGAATTTCTGCCTTCATGGCGGGGTCGACCTGAGCAACCGCAGTAAAGGCCTTAATCAGACCGATAATAGTCCCCAGCAGGCCAAGCAGGGTGGCGATATTGGCAAAGGTCGCGAGATAATGTGTGCGCTTTTCCAGTCGCGGAATGGCTTCCATCATGCTTTCTTCCATTGCCGCTTCGATATCATCGCGATTGGGGGCAGATTTATAACGCGCCAGTCCCTGACCAAGCATGCGGCTGACCGCCTTATTCGACTTGGCAGTGATGTTATAAGCCGATTGAAAGTCACCCTTCTGAATCAATGGCAACAATTGAGAGAGTAATCTTCGATTGCCCATTTTAGATGCTGTCAGATATATATAGCGCTCGATGGCGATGGCCAGTCCAATCGCAAATACGATCATAATGGGGTACATAAATGGCCCCCCATCCTGGAAAAAACTTACTACGCTTGCATACATGTTTCTCTCCTGAGGTAAATATGTTTGCCTGAAATTATTTTATTTTGGCGGATTCAGGATCCGCGAAATCTTTGTAATTAATGGCCAATGTATTGAGCCAGAATACTGATTACCGTTTACTGGTTCTCAGTTTCTGGATTTGCCGCATTAGTCATACTCTGATAATACTCAATTTTACGTCGGAAAACATTCCGGTCAATCGGTACCAGTGCGTCGTCGATCAGACTCTCCAGTGGCGGCTCACTTAAGTCAGGTAATTCGGATTTTTTCCATGGCACGATATAGAGTACCTTGGGTAACTCCTGGTTACCAATCACGGCTGTACCCTGCATAATAATTCTTTCTCTCGCCTGTGCAACACTTACGAGGCCAACAAGGCAAAGGCATAGCAATAACTTTTTCATCCCTTCTCTCCTTTCGGTTTGTTCTCTGCCGTATCGCGGCGTTTTAGATCGACGATCCATTTCTCGACCATTTTGTCACTGTCGTCGGTAATATCCTGATAGCGCTGGTAGTGTTTAAGCGCCATTTGCATATCGAATAAATACAGGTCATACAAAATGCCAATATTAAGATGGGCGAAGGCATAGTCGTCATCAATTTTCAGGGCGGCTTGATAGGCCTTTTTTGAGTCTTCAAAGCGCCCGAGATGGCGATAGGCAATACCCAGATAGTTATGCGTCATCGGGTTTGCAGGATTGAGTTCAATGGACTTGGTTAAACTGCTTTCGGCCTGATCAAACTTGTTGAGCTTGATATAAATCATTCCTATATTGGCATGTGCGCCGGCCAGCTTAGGGTATTTTTTAATGAGTTGTTTAAACTGAGCCAGCGCCGTTGTCGTCTTTTTCGCCTTCATGCTGGCCAGTGCCTTTGCATATTCGCGTTCAGCATTGGCGGGTATGTCCGGAGTGTTGATGGTTGGTGCACCACCACAGGCTGCCAGTGTGACTGACAGAAACAGAGCGAGGCCGGTATTATTAATGAATGGCTTCAACATAGGGCTCACTCTTTTCAGTCTTGGCATAACGTATGGGTTGTAATTCTTCTAACTGTTTCAAACTATTTTTAACCCATTTATCATAAATTCCCTGCTTAACAAATTCGGTGTTGGCGATATGAATATCAATCGCCTTTTCTTCAAATGGGAAGGCCTGTTCTTCCAGTAATAGATTATATTGTTCCTTTTCAATCGCAGACAGCCCTTTTGGACGCTGTGACTTCATCAGGGAACGTGAAAAGTCGTGATAAACCTCAGCAATATGATAGGTGGCCGAAGTAGAAACATCGGCAACTTTATACTTCATCGCATTCTTGTAGGCGAGAATCGTTTTTTCCATCAGGCGTTTTTTCTTCTTCAAACTTTTCTTTAATGGGATTTTTAACGGTGTTTTACGATAACTGGCCATCAGTGGATAGGCCATGGTTAAAGTAGCCTGTGCAGCCAGGAAGCGTGTGCGATCGGTGTTGGCTGTTTTTGCCTGTTTTTCAGCCTGAATGGTTTCCTTTAACCAGTAAATCTGTTCGCGTGGCTGCTTCGCTGATTTGTAATACATCGCTAGCTGATAGCGCGCCTCGATAGACTCAGGATATTTACGTGGGAATTTTTTGATATAGTTTTTATAAATCGTCGCAGCCTTTTTACCCTGACCACTATCCTGATAAAGACCCGCGGCTTCCCATAGACGTGCCTGTCGGTACGCGGTGTTCTTGCCTGGTAAACTGGCCATGCGTTCAATTTCTTTTGCCGCCTTAAGTTTCTGTCCTGTTTGCGAAAAGATGTAAGCCAGCTTTTCGGTTACACCCAGTTGCAGTTTTTTCTGTTTTGGATAGCGGCGTCTAAATTTATTCAGTACATCTTCAGCTTTTTTGAAGTCTTTTTGTTCAATCAAAACGGTTGCCGCATCATATTCGGCATTAATCCGCATTGTAGAATTTGGCGTTGCGTGGGATAAACGTAAGAAATGATGCGCTGCCATTTTCAGGTCGCCATCGGCTTTACTTTTTTCGCCTTGTTTATAAATGGAAGCGGCCAGACGACTTTCGATTTTCTTATGATGCTTTGTACGCTTAACTTTAATTGCAAGCAGTTTGCTGTAAGCAGTTTCGGCACCAACATAATCTTTTTGATCAAATTTGGCATGGCCAATGATGCTGTAGGCGACCAGATCGAGTTTTTTGTTTTTATTACTGGCGACCAGTACACGTTCAGCTGTCGCAATAGCGGCGGGATAGTCACGCATAGTGTAAAGTTGTTCAGCGGTGTTACTGAGTACTGAGGCAAGGCGCTGATCATGAGGGAAACGTTCCCCGAAGCGTAAGGCACTAATCGTGTTTTTCTTACGTAAGTCAGCAAGAGCCGTTTTGTTTTTAAGATTTAACTTAATTAGCTTGGTATAGGTTAACAGCGCAGCATAAGCACTTTCCGCACTCTTGGGGTGTTGTGGATAGTCATAGGCCGCCTTTTCAAACTCGACCACGGCACGATTATATTGACGAGTTTCGTTATAGGCCTCAGCCAGCAGGAAGTTGATCTTTACTGTGTTGGCTTCAGTTGGGAAGGCTTTGATATATGTGTCATACCAGGCGATCGCCTTACGATAACTCTCTAACTTCTGGTTTTTCTTCTGAGTCTTTCTGGCCACGGCATGATAATGCTGTGCTAACTCGGCCAGATGTTTTTGTAGTAAAGGTTTT
>Ga0224506_10003611_pt1 | contig 10188 bp, 7 predicted proteins | sample SF_Jan12_sed_USG_2_FD_169108 | JGI IMG/M metagenome (GOLD analysis project Ga0224506, IMG submission 169108) | Sediment microbial communities from San Francisco Bay, California, United States - SF_Jan12_sed_USGS_8_1 | ecosystem: Environmental > Aquatic > Marine > Sediment | place: USA...
GGCCTTCGGTGCCCGGGTGGAGATCGTCGATAAAAATGGAGAGAAGAAAGAGGTGGAGATGGATAAATTCTTTATCGAACCCTTGCAAAATATTCGCAACGAGACCATTCTAAAAGAATCAGAACTAATCACAGCAGTGATTGTTCCTCCAGTGAAAAGCAAGGTAAAGAGCATTTATGTTAAAGGCTCTACCAAGTCTTCACATGATTGGCCCATTGCCGATGTGGCGCTGGTAGCAGAAATATCCGGAAGCAAATGTAAAAACCCGGTAGTCGTACTGGGTGCAGCAGCTCCCGTGCCCTTGAAGTCTACTGAGGCCGCCGCCGCACTTGAAGGCATGGAGCTTAATGAGGCGAATGCCAAAGCTGCCGCCGAAGCCGCTATGGCCCAGGCTACACCGCTGGAAAAAAACGGCTATAAGGTAGATTTGTTTAAAGCGATTGTTAAACGTGCAGTACTTCAAATTGTCTGATCATGGAAAATGTAACACCTGTAAATTATAAGATCTGTAAATTTCTGAAAGCAAAGAACACTTTTGGTTCTATTGAAGGGGGGGACAATCCCTGGATGTTTGCCGAAGACCCCAACACTATCTGCTGGTGCGTCAAAACCGGTGGCCCTGCAGGCCCGGACAACCGACTGGCCTACCCCAGCACATGTAGGGAAAACAGAAGCTGCTTTAGAGAGTAGTATATAATGAAACAAAACAAAAAAAGGGTAGGTCAAAATATAATTGTCTTGCCCTTTTTTACTTTTTACCTGTGCCCTCAGCGGCAATAGCACATAATCTGCATAATAAATTTGTCATTTTATTAACTTATATTGCTCATAGAATGCATATGAAGTGGTATGGATATCAACTAACCGAAACGAAATGACCTATCTCTCCCGGTTTTTTAAATTTACGTTGGTCTGCATGACCATTTTCCTGTTGCAGGGGTGTGTTATGCTCTATAAAAAGAAAACAAAAACGCCGGTACATGCGCGTAATATAAAGATGGACTGGGCAGACTATATGCAAACGGAAACCCAAAAGCGCATAATCTGGGTTTTTTACGATGGGAAAAACGCTTATTCGACAAGACGTTTGGCCATTCGGCAAGACAGCATGATCGTTGAATTGTCGCCCATCGACAAAAATACCCATGCCCTTCTGTTTAATTCCACTGGTTTAACACTGAAAAAATATATAGAACCCCCGCAAAGAAATACACTTTATTTTATTACAGAAGAAGAATTATCAGCTGATACGGAAAGCCTCAGGACAGAAAATGTTTCTCATTTAAAACACTATCAGAACGCTTTTGGGCTGAACTTCGTCATTAACGGCGCATTGGCCTTTGGAGGTACTGTAATCGTTGGGGTTGCCATAATTTACATCATTTGTAACTGTCCAAGAGTATATACCCTGGATCACCACGGCAATAAAATATTGCATGGCACATTACTCACCGGTGCCATCTCAAAATCCTTGGAACGAGAGGATATGCTTATCCTGGATAATATAGCCCCAGGGAACGGCCAGGTAAATCTTTCCATTCTTAATGAACTCCCGGAACGGGAATATATTGATAAGCTGGAAATACTGAAAGCGTATCATACGCCAGGTACTTCCCTGGCGTACCATGCAAAAGGCCCTCTTATTGAATACAATGAACTGATTAAGCCCGTCGATGCATACTCAGCAAACGGGAAAGACATCAGCCCCCTGATTGTCCATTATGATTCTGCCAGCTTTACCTTCGATGAAATGACTTTCGATGAACAACCTGGCAGCGCGCGGTTTACTTTCGACAAAAAAAACCTGGATGACAATCCAATGTTAATCGTTAGCGGCAAACAAGCAAATTGGCTGGAACAGACGTCCGAATATTTTTTCAGGCTATTAGGTGATAAATACGATCATTGGGTAAGGCGTATGGACAAGGTGGATCCCGATAAATACCGTGAAAAGACAGCTGATCTGGGCATGTCTATGCGGGTTTGGCTAAAGACAGACCAGGGCTGGAAAAAGGCAGGTATCTTTGAAAATGCAGGAACTACCCAGTTAAAAACAATGGGATTACCCCTTGACTTGTCTGAAGTGAGTGGAGATAAAGTTGAAATAAGACTGGAAAGTGCTTTTAAATTTTGGGAACTCGACCAGGTAGGCATTTCCAATCATTGGAGGGAGATTAAAGAATTCACGCCGGTGGAAGTACACTCTGCCACAAATGAAGAAGGGAAAGATGTCTCTCCGATGATTAAATCACGGGATGGGAAATATGACACCCTGCAACAGGCCGGTTCTTTTATCAACATCACCTTCAAAAACGAAGCCAGCAACAACGAGGTATACATTGTCCGTAGTACAGGTTTTTACCATCACATAAAGGACTATCAACACCCCCCCGACAAGAAATCACTGCGACAACTGGCCCGAATGGGTACACAGGCTGCTCATCAATTATCACAACACCTGGATGCGTATTTACGGACAATGGCCATAGAAAATGTTGAAGCAACAAAATAAATATAGACCGGTTAGGGGCCTGGAGTTTCAAACAGTCCGGTTTTTGGCTTTCCTCAATATGTTCTGGGTGGGGATCAGGCTCTATAGAAATCCTCTCAGATCACTGGCTGCTTTAAAGAAACTACAGGAACACGGCAAAAAAGTACTGGGGGAAAGTAAAATGCGCAAAGCATTCTGTTTCGAAGGGAAATATGGCTGGGACATGTTTCATCCCCTGTGGCCTTCCCTGGCTTTTAACCGGTATTTTTACCATCACCTGGAAGAGGTCATTCCCTCGGGCAGGAACCTCTATATACAGCGTCTCCTGCTGGTGACGATCACTAAAAAATGCCCTTTGCAGTGTGAACATTGCAGCGAGGGAGAGACACTGAACAACAAAGACAGGCTCACACGTGACGAACTGGAAACACAGATAGGTGGCCTGGTAGAAAGGGGCATCAGTGCCATAGTCTATTCAGGGGGTGAGCCACTTCACCGTTTTGACGACCTGATTTACCTGGCCCAACGTTTCAGAAAAATGACCAGTCAGTGGGTTTATAGTTCAGGATTTGGGCTCACTGAAGAAAAGGCCGAAAAGATGAAAGCTGCAGGCATTGAGGGAGTAGCCATCAGCCTGGATCACCATGAACCTGAAAAGCATAACTTATTCAGGGGCCATGCAGAATCATACAACTGGGTGGTTCAGGCGTTGGAAAACTGTCACAAGGCCGGGTTAATCACTTGTGTGAACCTGTGCCCAACAAAAGCTTATATTGCAGCGGGTGGCCCTGCGAAGTTTCTCAACCTCATGCGGGAGTGGAAAGTACCCATGGTCAACGCACTGGAACCCCGGGCCACAGGCAATTATGCCGGAAAAGATGTAGAACTCAGTGGATCGGAATTTGAAGAGCTGAAAGCGCTTTTTTACCGCATCAATTTTAATAAGAAATACGAAGACTGGCCCATTTTTACCGTGCCGGCCGTGGCCCGCAAATATGTGGGGTGCGGTGGTGGAAACCGCTATCTTTTGCTCGATTATGATGGAACATTAAGGCCTTGCCCCTTTTGTAAAACCATAGTCACTGACCTAAAGGAAAGGAAATCAGTACATTGCCTGGCCGATCGGTCTGTTTCTTCCCTCCCACAATCGAACGATGATGAATCAAGAATTCATAAAACTATAATTTCAGGTTCTTAACACCCGCAGTAATGGCCGTATCTATATTATTCTCTTTCGGAGGTATGGGGCAGGAGTATTTGTAGTTGTAAGCGCAATACGGATTGTAGGCCTTATTAAAATCTACCACAATGATGTTGTCCGGGGGAATGGCCAGATCAATATATCGCCCACCACCATAGGTTTCTTCACCATTAGTCAGGTCTGTAAAGGGGAGGAAGAGATAATCTTTATATTCTTTTTTTTCCCGTAAACGATGGCTCTGGTATATATTGAGTATATATGTTTTGCCTTCAAGTTGGAAGGTGGCTTGACCATATATATCATACACAGGCAGTCTATCTGTGGTTGTTTGCATTTGAAAAGAAACCGGATTTTCAATCCTGGTAAACTTTGCTTCTATCCGAAACTTTTCATCAATGGGATAAAATGGATGGCCGCTAAACTTTTTCAGGTCTTCTTCAGGAAGGGGTGATTCCTTTGGGTCATTAAACTCTTTATTCAGTTCCCGCTGGAATTTAATAATTTCCTTTTTGTGGGATTGCCCGAGCGAATCAGGGCCAAGAGAGATTAGAGCCAGACAACAAAAAAGTATTATTTTCATTTCTTCATTTTGAGAAATATAACGACCTTATTGCTGAAAAACAAAAAAGGCCCTTTCTGAATAGAAAGGGCCTTTTTTGTTTTATTAATTAACGCTAATTAATTTTCTGGCCTGAGTTTTCTTACCTCGGTACCGGCCCTCCACATTTCACTTTCACGAAGTTCTTTCAGTTCTTCTTCCAGTTTCACTCTGTAATCATCCTGGCTATTGGCATCGATAGATTTTTGGGCTTCGTTACCAGCAGCAACCTCTTTATAGAGTTCTTCAAAAACGGGTTTTGAAGCATCCCTGAATTTTTTCCACCAGTCAAGTGCACCACGCTGTGCTGTGGTAGAACAGTTGGCATACATCCAGTCCATTCCATTTTCTGCAACCAAAGGCATCAAACTCTGTGTAAGCTCTTCCACTGTTTCATTGAAGGCTTCAGAGGGAGAATGTCCGTTTGAACGCAACACATCATATTGAGCAGCAAAGATACCCTGAATAGCACCCATGAGAGTACCACGTTCGCCCGTGAGGTCAGAATAAACTTCACTTTTAAAGTTGGTTTCAAACAAGTATCCTGAGCCTACGCCAATACCCAGAGCCACAACACGCTCATATGCCCTTCCGCTGGCATCCTGATGGATAGCATAGCTTGAGTTAAGGCCACGTCCTTCGAGGAACATTCTTCGCAGGCTGGTGCCAGAACCTTTAGGTGCCACGAGGATTACGTCCACATCTTTGGGTGGAATAATGCCCGTACGTTCTTTGTAGGTTATACCAAAGCCATGTGAGAAATACAATGCTTTCCCGGCAGTAAGGTATTTTTTAATGGTCGGCCACATGGTGATCTGACCGGCATCAGAAAGGAGGTATTGAAGGATCGTACCTTTTTCACAGGCTTCTTCTATTTCAAAAAGAGTTTCTCCTGGCACCCAACCATCGGCTACCGCTTTGTCCCAGCTTTTTGAGTTTTTTCTTTGGCCCACGATTACGTTAATACCATTGTCTCTCAGATTGAGAGACTGCCCGGGACCCTGTACACCATATCCAATAATAGCTACAGTTTCGTCTTTCAGGACTTCACGTGCTTTTTCCAGCGGAAATTCTTCGCGGGTAACCACGCTCTCTTCTACTCCGCCAAAGTTGATCTTTGCCATAATTTTTTGTTTGTCGTTTTAAAAGTTGCAAATATAACAATTAAAGATTAATTATTTTCTGCCAGTTCCCTGACTTCTTCATCCGTGTTTCTTTTTCCAAGTTCAGGTGCATCGAGATAGTCTTTAAACCGTTGAGGTGATTTAGAAAGGGCCACCCGGCCAGACCGGACAAATTCCAGAACCCCATAAGGTTTCAGTTCATCAAACAGGGCCTGGGTTTCTTGTTTATGGCCCGTTTTTTCAACGACAAGAAAATCCTTCTCGACGGTGAGTATCCGCGCATGATTATTCCGGATAATATGTTCTATGCTCGTACCATTTTGTACGGCCTCAACAGGCAGCTTATACAGTGCGATTTCCTGGTAAATAATTTTATCCAAAGGATAAAAGAAGGCCCTGAGCACTTCTATTTGTTTTTCGATTTGCTTCACCACTTTTTCCATCAGTACCTCGGTACTACTCACCACTATATTAAAACGGTGAATACCATGGATTTCTGATTCTGAAACAGTGATACTTTCTATATTGATACCTCTACGGGTAAAAATAGTAGTGATTCGGTGTAAAACCCCAACGTGGTTTTCGCTAAATACCGATATTGTATATTCTTCATTCATCACATTTATATTTTATATAACACAACAGGTTATTCTAATCTTATTTCAGCTACAGAGCAGCCTGCAGGCACCATTGGGAAAACATTATTCTCTTTCCCAACCACTACCTCGAGCAGGTATGAGCCCTTAAAATTGAGAAACTCCTTGATGCCACTTTCAAGATCTTCCCTTTTCTCAATTTTTTTAGACTCGATCCCATAACCACGAGCAATCGTCTGAAAATCGGGATTTACCATTTCTGTGGCTGAGTAGCGCTTATCGAAAAACAGCTGCTGCCACTGCCTTACCATGCCCAGGTAATGGTTGTTGAGGATAAGTATTTTAAGTTCTATATCTGTCTGGAAAATAGTCCCCAACTCCTGAATAGTCATCTGGAAACCCCCATCGCCAATCACACCGATGACTTGCCGCTCAGGCGCCCCAAAGCGAGCGCCTATGGCTGCGGGAAGGCAAAAGCCCATGGTACCCAGTCCTCCCGACGTAATGCTGCTTTTTGACTTCACAAACTTACTATACCTGGAAGTCACCATTTGGTGCTGGCCTACATCAGTAACAATGATGGCATCACTCTTTGCGTTTTCAGACATTATCCGGATTACTTCTCCCATAGTAAGCACGCCAGCAGTCGGGAAAAGTTCATTTTTAATTACCTTCTCGTGCTCTTTTTTATCACAATCCCTAAAACGTTGGATCCATTCTTCATGTGAATTTTCATTCACAAGTGCTGTCAGGGCACTGAGCGATTCTTTCGCATCGCCTAGTACCGGCACATCGGCATGGATGATTTTATTGATCTCGGAGGGATCTATATCCATGTGAATTACCTTTGAATTGTTCAGGTATTCGGATACTTTACCGGTCACCCGATCATCGAAACGCATACCCACAGCAATCACTACATCACTTTCATTCGACAGGAAATTAGGGCCATAGTTGCCATGCATACCGAGCATACCCACGTTGAGGGGGTGGTTAGTAGGCAGTGCGGAAAGGCCCAACAATGTCCAGGCTGCTGGAATTCCTGTTTTTTCTATAAAAGCTTTGAGTTCATTTTCGGCATGAGAAAGGATGATACCCTGACCAAACAACACAAAAGGTCTTTTTGCTTTATTGATGAGATCAGCTGCTTCCTTTAATTTGTCATTATCAAGTGCAGGTACCGGATGATAGCTCCTGATCCCTTCACAAGTCTTGTAAGAAAAGTCAAACTCATTGACCTGGGCATCTTTGGTTATATCTACCAAAACAGGCCCGGGCCGACCACTTTTCGCAATATAAAAAGCCTTGGCAATAGCATCGGGTATTTCCTCTGCAGAAGTGACCTGGTGATTCCATTTGGTTACAGGCATTGAAATACCCACCACATCAGTTTCCTGAAAGGCATCAGTACCCAATAAAGGTGAAAAGACATTACCTGTAATACACACCACAGGAGTAGAATCTATCATGGCATCGGCAATACCGGTAATCAGGTTTGTCGCCCCGGGACCGGATGTTGCAAACACCACACCCACTCGCCCGGAGGCCCGGGCAAATCCTTGTGCGGCATGCACAGCGCCCTGCTCATGGCGCATCAGGATATGGTGAATATTTTCCTGGTGGTCGAAAAGTGCATCATACACAGGCATGATTGCCCCACCGGGATAACCAAAAATAGTGGTCACCCCCTCGTGCTCAAGTGAAAGAATCAGGGCTTCAGCTCCTGAAACTCTTACGGCCTTGCGCTCATCGTTTTTCGGTTTTTTTTCTGCAACAATTTCCATAATCATTAATATTTATCAGTCACACAACCTTCAGAGGCTGAAGAAACTACTTTTGCATATTTATATAATGCTCCACGGGATACCTTCAAGGCTGGCGCCTGCCAGGTTTTCCTGCGTTCTGCTATTTCCTCATCGCTGAGGTGTGCTTCTATTTTATTATTGTCGGCGTCTATGGTAATGGTATCCCCATCTTTCAGTAGCCCAATCAGGCCACCTTCCTGAGCCTCCGGGGTAATATGCCCCACGACAAAGCCATGGGTACCTCCCGAAAATCTTCCATCAGTGATAAGGGCCACACTATTACCCAGGCCTGCACCCATAATAGCTGCCGTAGGTTTAAGCATTTCAGGCATACCAGGACCTCCTTTTGGCCCTTCATAACGGATCACCACGATATCCCCCGCCTTTACCTTTCCTTCCTTAATACTGTCATTGGCGGCATATTCTCCATCAAAAACCCGGGCAGTACCTGTAAAGACCAGTCCTTCCTTTCCCGTGATCTTGGCCACTGATCCTTTTTCAGCCAGGTTGCCATAGAGAATCTGAAGATGACCGGTTTGTTTTAAAGGCTTATCAACCGGGCTTATGATCTTTTGATCGTCAGGTAAGGAATAAGCATCTTTCAGGTTCTCCTCAAGGGTCTTGCCTGTTACGGTAAGGCATTCCCCATGCAGGTACCCCTGCTCAAACAAATATTTCATTACCGCTGGCGTACCACCATTGACGTGCAGATCCTCCATGAGGTATTTACCACTGGGCTTAAAATCCGCCAGTAGAGGTGTTTTATCGCTTATCCGCTGTATATCTTCCAGATCAAAGTCAATATTTGCTTCATATGCAATGGCCAGAAAATGCAATACGGCATTGGTAGATCCACCCATGGCAATAATCGTCGTCATGGCATTTTCAAATGACTTTTTGGTCAGGATATCAGATGGTTTCAGGTCATTGAGTAGCAGGTTCCATAAGGCCTTTCCTGTCGCATAACATTCCTTAATTTTAGCCTCACCCACAGCGGGATTAGAGGAGTTATAAGGCAGGGCCATACCCAGTGCTTCAATCCCTGCAGCCATGGTATTGGCTGTATACATTCCTCCACAAGCTCCTGCACCGGGACAGGCATTTTTAACCACCTGTCGAAAGTCCTCTTCTGTAATCACTCCCGCCACTTTTTGCCCCCAGGCCTCAAAAGCAGAAACAATATTTAGTTTTTCTTCTTTGTAGCACCCTGAGGCTATTGTGCCTCCATAAACATGAATAGCCGGGCGGTTCAGTCTGATCATCGCCATAAGTGCTCCCGGCATATTTTTATCACAACCTACCACGGGCACTACGGCATCATAGGACATCCCACCAACCACTGTTTCTATTGAATCAGCAATAATTTCCCGGGAAGGAAGTGAATGTCGCATACCTGGTGTTCCCATTGATATGCCGTCACTCACTCCTATCGTATTAAAAATAAGCCCGTAGGCACCTGCATCATTAATTCCTTTCTTTACTTCCAAAGAGAGGTCATTAAGGTGCATATTGCAGGGGTTGCCCTCGTAACCCGTACTGGCCACCCCCACCAGGGGCTTTTGCATGTCTTCATCGGTCATGCCTATGGCATACAACATCGCCTGCGCAGCAGGTTGTGTATCATCGAGGGTTACCCTCCAGCTATGTTTCTTTAGTTTTTCCATAATTAATCGCACAAAGGTATTTCGTAGTTTTCAAGATATAAGCCCTAAAAATGTTTTATTTACGTCTTCCAGTTTATATAATAACATCTGTTCTATTTCTATAGTGTCTTTAAAGTCAAAATATTTACGCCTTCCGGTTTTGCGTGAATTAAAACTCCGTAAAAATAAAAAGCCCTCCGAAATGGGAGGGCTTTTTATTTTAAGCATTACATATCCTCCCAGTGTCAGTGCAAAACCACCACAGAAACAACTACTAAGGATACGTTGATAAAATGTACTAACATTACAAAACTTTAACTAATAAAGATACTTTGCAGTATCTGTTCATGTCATTTGAAAATTCTTTGAAACACCTTGTTTCAATATTTTCCTTGCTGTAGAGGGAGGGTTCGAACCTCCACGGAGTAGTTAGCCCTGCAAGCAGGATTTATCCCGAACCTCCACCCCCGAGACCGGAGGGCTTGTCTGCCTATTCCAACACCCTACAAAATTATTGTCATTTCATTAAATAACCTGACAAAGGTAAAAAATTAAAGTCGGGCAAGTATACCAATGGCAAATTTTCTGCATATTTTTAGACACAAATCAATATTTTTAAATTTCATTGCGAATACCTAAACAATGGGTGTGTTTAAGGCAATTATTTTAAATTATTACCAATCAGAAACGCGGGAGAACGCCTCTGATTCATCGTATAATAAAAAAAAGC
>Ga0224506_10003612_pt1 | contig 10184 bp, 8 predicted proteins | sample SF_Jan12_sed_USG_2_FD_169108 | JGI IMG/M metagenome (GOLD analysis project Ga0224506, IMG submission 169108) | Sediment microbial communities from San Francisco Bay, California, United States - SF_Jan12_sed_USGS_8_1 | ecosystem: Environmental > Aquatic > Marine > Sediment | place: USA...
GGCTATTCAAAATGCACGAATGCTTCTGGCATCAAATCATCAAAGGCCAAATGGGTTGGGCAATGACTTTGATCTGGTTGGGCGCTATTTTATGGAGCATCTGGAGTTGTCAACAGCCGAGATGGTGTTGACTTCTGAACAGCCGCTGGATATGTATATGATCGAATTTATGAAATCAGAGGCCAGGGGTGAGCTCGCGATGAGTGAAGAAATACAAGCACGTCATGGGATTTTAAATGGTACGGTTTCGCTGTCGCCAAAAACGGGTGAAGAAGAGCCGGCCTTTATCGACAGCTTCCCGGAAGATCCAAGGGAAGTATTGAAGACATGGGGTGCGGCTCAGGATGGAACAGCAGGCAAGGTGATTGACAAAGAAAGTGCAAATAAGAAGCGGAAAAAATTTAAGGCCTTCAGGCTTTTCACAAGACTTGAACAAGCGCCTAATCCTGAATCGAGAATAACCCTGAGCAAAGAAAGAGACGCAATGGGTGTGCTAAGGGCAGACCTCCATTGGAAGCTGACTAATCAGGAAATGCATAGCATCCGGTCCATTTATGAAATCCTGGGACAGGAGTTGGGAAAAATGCAACTGGGCAGGGTAAAGCTGATGGACTGGGTGATGGAAAGTGGAGACGATTTTCCGGATATCCTGGGGGGGGGCTGGCACCATATGGGGTTGACAAAAATGAACGATGATCCTAAAAAAGGAGTGGTTGACCGTCATTGCAGGGTACATGGGATAGAAAATTTGCACATCGCGGGATCTTCATGTTTTCCTACAGCGGGTGCGGCTAATCCCACACTTACACTTATTGCCTTGTCGTTAAGACTGTCAGACCAGCTGCGGAAAACCGTGTGATGGAAGGGCGATATTTGCGTTTAGTTCGCAAGCAAATTTTCCAGGGAAACAAATGTATATCCTTTTGCTGTCAGGGTGTTAATAAGCTCATCCAGCCGATAGTAAAACTTGTCTTTTCGTCGGGGATCAGTGCCTATGTGAATAAGCAGGATAAAACCATTTAGCGTGTGGGCCTGTTCATAATTCATGATCCTTTGAAAAATAGTCTGACTGTCCAGATAACGTTCCCCCATTTGCGGGTAGGTATAGTCGGCATTTGAAGAAGTACCCGGACTAAAGTTGATCAGCGTGGCGCCATAGTCCAATGTCCATTGACTAATAGCATCATTATACCATTCGTAAGGCGGCATAAACCATTTGGCTTTCGATTTTTCAATTCCAAACCGGGCCATTTCCCGGTAGTTATTGTCAAGGTCAGTGAGGAATTCCTGTCGGGTGACCAGCAGGGAGTCCCTTTTTTCCCAGCTGCAATAAAGCAGGTGTTTGTCAGCATGGGCGCCCAGGTAATGTCCATGCCGGATTAATTGTTTTATCAAGCCCTTAAATTGGCTGTTGCGATAAAAATCACCGGTAAAGAAAAAGCTGGCCGGTACATTGTTTTTTTTTAGTGTTGTAATGATGTGGGATGACCCATCGGCAAATTCGTGTCCGGTAAATACTAAATTAATTTTTTTTTCTGAAGTATCCCCCCTGATGATGGCTCCATGGTCGAATTGCAGATGCTGCGCCTCAGCACCGGGAAGGAGCCGGAAAAGACATAACAGAAGGTAGCATGTTTGAGGCTTGAACATTACACAGTGTCGAAAAACCAGAGTTTGATTGCGAGAATACATGCCATGACCAACAGGAAGCGTTTAATCCATTTATCCCCTTTTTTTACGGAATACCTGCTGGCAATCCACGCGCCGGCTGAATTGCCTATGGCCAAAACAAGGCCGTAATACCAATTGATCATGTCTTCGATAATAAACACAACCAATGCGGAAACAGTGTAAACAAGAACGATAAACACTTTGGCACTATTTGTTTTTACCAATGAAAAATGGTTGATATGTGTCAGTGCCGCCATAATGACAAATCCGACACCCACCTGAATAAATCCGCCATATATCCCAATAAAAAAGAAGGTTATCAGCCCGTAGATCGTATGTTTTTTCCCCAGGCGTTCAACGAGTGCGCCTGTTTTTACCGGATTGAAAACAGTGGAAAGAACCACCAGTACCATGATTATCGCAATGATGCGTTTAAAAAGTTCTTCGGGGAGTTCTACGGAGAGTTCTGCACCAATGGCCGCACCAACCAGCGCAGATAATCCCAGGTACAGGCTGTATGGAAAGGCCGATATACCTTTTGATTTAAAACCGGCAATGCCAAAAATGTTTTGCGAAAAAAGGGCCACCCTGTTGGTCGCATTGGCCACCGGGACAGGCAGGCCCATAAAAATTAAAACCGGCAGGCTGATCAGTGAACCACCTCCGGCCACGGTATTGATGAACCCGGTAAAAAAACCAGCTGCAATTAGAATCAGCGCATCTATTATATCCATGCGCCAAAGGTAAAAAAATTTGAGTATATGAAGCTTTTGTTGGTTGAAGTCAATTATGTAGTTTTGGTGTATTACCTGAACACTGTTTATGCCCTCTTCAAAAGTCCATATTGCTAAACCCACACCAAAAACAGCCACATCATTTCTTGAGGAGCTGGCCGACCGGATACTGGAAGGAAACAGTGGAACAATTGAACATCTCACTATACTGTTTCCTAACCGGCGTGCCGGAACATATTTTTTGAAAATTCTGGCACGAAAGGTAAAGGGCCCCTGTTGGGCGCCAAAAGTATCCAGTATGGAGGATTTTATCATCAACAGGTCACCGTTGGCCCTGATGGAGCGATATACACTGGTGTTCAGGTTGTACAGTATTTATAAAGAGGTATTTCAGTTGGAAGAGCGTTTTGATCAGTATTTTTTCTGGGGAGAGATGCTGATCAATGATTTCGATGAGATGGATAAATACCTTGTAGATGCACAGGCCTTGTTTATCGACCTTGGCAAACTGAAAGAACTGGAGTCTTTGGATTACCTCGATGAAGACCAAAAGGAGGTGATAAGGAAATTCTGGAGCAATGTGAACCTGGAAAAGCAAGAGGGCTGGAATGACTATTGGCAGAGGCTAGGACAGGTGTATGCCCGGTTTCAAAAGTCTTTAGCAGAAGATGAGGCGGGATACCTTGGTATGATTTATCAACGTTTCGCAACTTCATTAAAAGAAATCGTTGAGCCGGACGAAACTGTGATCTTTGCCGGCTTCAATGCCTTAAATGCGTGTGAAGAAAAAATCATCACCTATTATCTCCAAAATACAGCATCTTCAATTTATTGGGATTATGACCCTTATTATATGGCAGGGGAGCATGAAGCAGGTGCTTTCCTGAGAAAGTACCGCGAAAAAGCAGTGTTTTCATCTACTTTTATTACCAGCGAAAGTAGCATTGATGCCCATAAAAAAATAACCGTAACCGGTGCAACTACATGGGTAGGGCAGGCCCGGGCCGCAGGACATATCATCAACCAGTTGATGCAAAAACCCGGATGGAAAGAAGAGTCCACAGCAATTATTTTGCCCGATGAAAAGTTACTGTTGCCCTTGTTAAATAGTTTGCCGGCAGCCATCCGCAATATTAATATTACCATGGGTATGGCATTGAACTATACCACCGTATTCAGTTTACTGGACAATGTGATCTTAATGCAGAGAAGGGCCAGGGTAAAGAACGGGCATTTGGGCTTTTATTTTAAATATGTGGTGCCGGTGGTCAGACACCCTTTTTTCAGGGCCGTGAACAGTGCGGAAATGGAGCAGTTTTACCAGCGGATGGTCGGGGAAAATATCCTCTATATGTTTCCCCATGAATATGATGACCTGCCTTTATTTTTACAGAAAATTTTTAATAACCCGGGAGAAACCCCGTCATTGTATCTGCTGCAAATATGCGAGGAGCTGGCAGGTGTTCTGCCGGAGGGTATGGAGAAAATATTTCTGAATACGTATATCGATCAGCTTGTTCAATTGACAGATGTGCTGGATAAATATAACCTGCATTTGTCTGTTGAAGCATTTCACAGATTGTTCAGGCAGGTCTCTTCTTCAACCCATGTTCCTTTTTCAGGGGAACCTGTACAGGGGCTTCAGATTATGGGAACCTTTGAGACGAGAAACCTGGACTTTGAGCATGTCATTATGCTGGGTGTAAATGAGGATTATCTGCCTAAAAGTGGGATTTCTCAATCTTTTATCCCATATAGTTTACGAAAGGCCTTTAATATGCCAACCTTTGAAAACAATCAGGCCACACAGGCTTATGTCTTTTACAGGTTGTTGCAGCACGCAAAGGAAGTGCATATTTTTTATAAATCAGCGGGCGAAGTGATGGGGGGGGAACCCAGCCGCTATATACAGCAGCTGAAGTACAGTTACCCGTATCCGGTAACATTCCGGCAACTCAATGAAAATGTAAGTGTAGGGCAACCCTGCCACATTGAAATAAAACGTGATAAGTTTATCGATGAGATACTCACGCAGTATACGAAAGAAGGAGGGAAAGTGCTTACCCCCACAGCACTGGATAAGTACTTGCGTTGTAAGTTGCGTTTTTATTTTAATTATATCGTAAAGTACTACGAGCCCGATGATTTTAAAGAAGAAGTAGATGCTCTTTTGTTTGGCAATATATTGCATCGGGCTTTTGAATTGATATATACTGATTTTAAAGAGATTAATGCAGAGGTTATCAATCAAATTAAAGATCAATTCGACAGATATATCGATCAGGCATTTGTTGAAAGTGTTGATCCCGGAAAACAGGGAAAGTTTGTATATGAGGGAAAAAACATACTTATACGTGAGATGATCAAAAAAATGATGCTTAAGATATTAGCATATGATCAGGAGTATGCTCCTTTTAAAATTCAGGGTGTGGAGTTGGGTGCAAAGGACCGAAAAGAAGAGACACTTTACAGGCTGCCGGTGATGGTGAATGGAAAACAGGTAAAAGTAAACCTGGGTGGTGTCATTGACAGGGTAGATGAAAAGGATGGCGTGGTTCGTATCCTTGACTATAAAACCGGCAGGGACGAACGCAGGGTTCCTTCACTGGAGGGGCTCTTTAATGCTGAAAATAATAACCGAAACAAAGCGGCATTTCAAGTGATGACCTATGCATGCCTGTACCATATGTTATATCCCTCCGCAGGCCGGAAAATCCAACCGGGGATTTTCAATAAAAACGACCTGTTTAACGAGGGGTTTATTCCGAATATCGAGATGAAAAGTGACAAAGGGTATGCTGCTGTTGAAGATTTTACACCTTTTATCGATGTGTTTTTGGAAAAACTGACCTATCTTTTGGAAGAAATATTAAATACTGCGTCTTTTACACAAACAGAACAAGTGAAAGAATGCAGTTATTGCACATATAAACCAATTTGCCAGCGATAAAAAGACCAGATGGAGAAAAATAAAGATGAGGACTACAGGGTTGAGATACCCCGGGAGTTTTATTCATACGGTACAGGGAGTATGTTTGATCAGTGCATTATGTGCAGCCGGGAATTGTTGGTAGGGAATACACCGTACATTATAGAAAAATCCGTAAAATACTACCCTGAACTTAAATCACATGACATTATATACGAATTTGCCATTTGCATGCCCTGTGCAATCAAACAAAAGAAGGCTATGTCAGCGGAAAGTCAGAAAAACCTTGAGACTTATTTTAATTCACGCATTGATATAGGCTCCAAAGTCATGTTGAGAAGCAAACCTGATTTTGAACTCAAAAATCACGTAGGCAAATGCATCATCTACGGAACACCTGTTACTGAGATGACCGAATACGTATTACAAGCTGCGTGCAGGGGTTCGAAAATGGATGTTAACGTATTGCCTTTTATGATCGGAGAAAAGGCCGTTAGTGAAATGGCAGAGCTGATCTCCGATCAAACACGTGGTGAGATGGACGACTTTTTTGAGCAATACTTTAGCGGCCCTCCGGAGTGGAGGGAGCTTATCAGGAAGCACAAGCCCGTCCTGATCTGATACAGCTACCGCCTTATTGGTTATCAGGATTTTTTAAATATTCAATCAGTTTTTCACAGAGATTGTGGGTTTCACTTGACATAAATTCATCGCCTGTTGCGCTGAGAAGGGTTTGAGCGAGGCCTCCCAGACAATCGATATAATACTTTTTCATTTCATTTACGGGCATATCTTTAGTCCAAAGATCAATGCGTGGCGTGCTTTTATTTTGATCGTCCCAGAGGGTAAGGCTGAAGGCTTTGGTGCTTGAAGGGACATTGCCAGGACGGTCGGTAGCTTCCCAATTAATTTTTTCCGGAATATTTTTATCGTCCAGTTCGATGGTGATTTTAATCTCTGATTTTTTCATGTTTCAAAATAAACAAATGTTTTATTACCCGTAAAACGAGCTTACAATTTTATTTGTGATAGCTATAATTTCCTTTGTTGTAAATTAATGCGTAAAGTGACTCAATAAAAGGCCTGTATCCCGGTGATTTCCTTACCGAGGATGAGCAGGTGGATATCGTGAGTTCCTTCATAGGTGATGACTGATTCGAGGTTCATCATATGCCGCATCATCGGATATTCACCGGTAATGCCCATTGCGCCATGTATCTGGCGGGCTTCCCGGGCGATATTTAATGCCGTCTCCACTGAATTTCTTTTTGCCATACTGATTTGGGCACTGGTTACAGTGCCTTCGTTCATCATTTTTCCCAGCTTCCAGTTGAGTAGTTGGGCTTTCGTTATTTCAGTGAGCATTTCTGCCAGTTTTTTCTGAATGAGTTGAAAAGAAGCGATGGGTTTATCAAATTGGATGCGTTCCAATGCATATCGGCGTGCCGAATCATAACAGTCCATGGCGGCGCCAATTGTGCCCCAGGCAATGCCATAACGCGCTGAGTCAAGGCACATCAACGGTGCCCCCAGTCCGCTTTTTTCAGGCAACTGGTTTTCTTTAGGTACCTTTACGTTATCAAAAACAAGTTCGCCTGTTGCACTGGCCCGTAACGACCATTTATTATGTGTCTCGGGTGTGCTGAAACCCTCAGTGTCGGTTTCTACGATAAATCCATAAACCCTTCCTGTCTCATTTTTTGCCCATACGATGGCTATATCTGCTTTTGGGGCATTGGAGATCCACATTTTGGCACCGTTGAGCAAATAGTGGTCCCCCATGTCTTTGAAGGTAGTGGTCATCCCTGAAGGATTAGAACCGTGATCAGGTTCGGTCAAACCAAAGCAACCGAGAAGTTCGCCGGATGCCAGGCGGGGTAAATATTTCTTCTTTTGCTCTTCGGAACCGAACATGTAAATGGGGTACATAACCAGAGAACCCTGAACTGAGGCGGTAGAACGCATTCCCGAATCGCCCCTTTCTATTTCCTGCATGATCAACCCATAACTGATGTAATCCATGCCTCCTCCACCATATTCCGTTGGAATAGTAGGGCCAAAGGCACCTATTTCACCAAATTTTTTTACAATTTCCGTCGGGAAATAATTTTTTTGGCACCAGTCTTCGATGAACGGGGTAATCTCCAATTTAACAAAGTCGCGCATAGCACTCCTGACAAGTTTATGTTCTTCAGTGAGCAAATCGTCAATCATATAAAAGTCAGGAGATTCAAAGGGGTCTTTTTGTCCTTTTTTCGTTTGCATATTTTACAGTCTTATTTTCATGTAAAGTAAAGGTAAAATGTGTAATTTATAAATTCATAAACATTAAAGTTCTTATTAATTAAGGATCTGTTGCAGTGGTGTAGTTGATTTGACCCGGTCAGGGGTAAAAGGAACAAAATTTCTTACGTATCTTTACGCTGTTTTGTATAAATACCATATATATCTAGTCATTATTCTCATGCAGGGGATAACTTATTTTGCCCTTGGTCAAGGGGCAATAAAGTATTCCTATTATGATGAAAACAGCACACAAATAAAAGAGAAATATACGGTTCGTGACTCCATTACAAATATTTTGGAGGGGGAGTATAAATCCTATTTTCTGAGTGGAAGGTTAGAATCACGCGGTGAGTTTTTAAATAACGAAGCTACGGGATCATGGGATTTCTTTTATGAAACAGGTAACCAGAAAATGAGACTGGTCGTCAGGGGACAGGACGAGGGGTACTGGCAGTATTTTTATGAAAGTGGTGAGAAAAGTATGGAAGGCCTGATCGTCAATGACAAGCGGCAGGGTAACTGGAGGTTGTACTATGAAAGTGGCGCACTTAAAAGTGAAGGTGAATTTAAGGATGGCAACCTGGAAGGGATTTGGCAGTTTTATTATGAAGACGGTAAATTAAAAGGTGAAATAGACTATACGGCAAATAAAGGACGTTATATCGAATATTTTGCCACCGGAGAAGTGAAAGCCGAAGGTCCGAAATCGGGATTTAAAAACGCCGGAAAATGGACTTTTTATTATAAGGAAATCCTACCGGGAGCCCGTACAAAAATACAGGCAACAGGAAATTACCTCAATGGAAATAAAGTGGGTGATTGGACATACTTTCACCCCAATCAGAAAGTGTCCTCAAAAGGACGTTATGATAGTAACCGCCCGGAGGGTGAGTGGTTGCACTATTATGATAATGGAAGCATAAGCTCAAAGGGTGAATTTGTCGAAGGGCAGAAGAACGGATCATGGAATTTATTTTATCCCGATGGAAAGCTAAAAGGGGAAGGTGAGTTTATTAAGGGGAGTGGTAAGTACAAAGAATACTATAAAAACAAAAACATCCGTATAGAAGGGCAGCTGGTGGAAGGTAAAAATCAGGGAAAATGGAAATATTATTATGGCGATGGCACCCTGGAGGGAACGTGTGATTTTAATGAAGGCAGGGGGATGTATTATGGGTATTATCCGGATGGAACATTACAATCCAAAGGAATTATTCAGGACGATAAAAAATCAGGCACATGGGAGCTCTACGAAAATGACGGGAGCCTTTCGGGTTTCTATAAGCCTTATTATGAAGATAGTTCCTTTCCTTCAAATTTGGTGGAAAAAAAAGAAGTGGAACCTCAGGGCAGGGGCACTGGCCTTCCTGATTACCGGTTCCGGTCCAAAGGTTTTAAATATTTCGACTCCCGAATAAATGAATTTCAAGGTGTGATTCTGGGCGGCAATCCGTTGTTCGTCTTTACAGGTAAAATCCCATTTGTTATGGAGTTTTATATTCAGGAAAGATTGGGTCACGAGTTTGAGTTTGAAGGGATCAGGAAGCCTTTTTTTGACAGGGAGGCCAATATCCCATTGGATCAGGTGTATTCCAGGGGATATTCCATTGCAGTGAGGCAAAAGTTTTACAATCCCCATAACAAGCTGGGTATGTGGTATTTTGGGCATGAGTTACGCTTTGTAAACCGGGGGCATTTTGCCAATATCCAGTTGCCCATCGTACCGGATTATGTGAAGGTGACAGCTACCGAACAAATGATTGCATATAGTGTGATTGGAGGATACCGCATCATGGAAAGTACAGTAAGCAAAGGTTTTACGATAGATGCCTTTGGCGGTGCTGGCATTGGCTATCGCAATTTTCACGCTGATGATGAATATGCAGATATTTTTTCGGGATTGGCTCAGAATAAGATACCTTTACAATTACGATTCGGCCTCAACTTCGGATATACCTTGTCGTTTGGCCGTTGGAAATAACACAAATACCCATTGGATCATATTATTCAGCTTACTTTGACGCCCGGTGAGGCGTTCGATGCAAATACTTTTCAGGAATTGGTCAACGAAGTTTTGCACCGGGAAGGGTTTCCGGCCTATACCTTGTTGAAGCGATCTATCGATGCCCGCCGAGGGGTGAAAGTGCATGTCCAACTCGGACTCCTGAAGGAGGGTGAAGTTGTTTCGCGCTGGTCTCCTGCTTTTAAAAAGATAAAATCACAACGTCCGGTAATCATCGTTGGTGCCGGGCCCGCTGGTCTTTTTGCAGCAATACGTTGCCTGGAAAAAGGATTGAAACCCCTTGTAATAGAAAGGGGTAAAGATGTGCAGGCCCGAAGGAGGGATATCGCACTTATCAACAGGGAGGGTGTTGTAAATACCGATTCCAATTATTGTTTTGGTGAAGGGGGAGCAGGCACCTACTCTGATGGTAAACTGTATACACGTTCAAAAAAACGAGGCGATGTTCGGTTGGTGCTTGAAATATTGCGGTGGTATGGCGCCGGTGAAGAAATTTTATACGATGCACACCCACATATTGGTACAAATAAACTCCCTGCCA
>Ga0224506_10003614_pt1 | contig 10182 bp, 6 predicted proteins | sample SF_Jan12_sed_USG_2_FD_169108 | JGI IMG/M metagenome (GOLD analysis project Ga0224506, IMG submission 169108) | Sediment microbial communities from San Francisco Bay, California, United States - SF_Jan12_sed_USGS_8_1 | ecosystem: Environmental > Aquatic > Marine > Sediment | place: USA...
GCACAGACTACTTTGATCTGTACCAACTCCACGGTGTAACTAAACTAGAAGAGGTGGATCAGATCATGGGTGAGGGAGGTGCGATTGAAACTCTTGTAGAGGCTCGAGACCAGGGGCTAGTGAAGTATCTTGGGTTCTCCGCGCATTCAGAGGAGGCGGCGGTTGCACTCCTAGATCGCTTTGAATTTGGTAGTGTTCTCTTCCCCATCAATTGGGTATGCTGGCATCAAAGTCATTTCGGGCCCAGTCTAGTGGAAAAAGCACAGGAGAAAGGCGCGGCCATACTTGCTCTGAAGGCTTTAGCGAAAAGGAAGCTAAAGGAACGCGAGGAACGTGTGTGGCCGAAGTGTTGGTATGCGCCTGTGGAAAGCCCTGAGGAAGCTTCGTTAGCCTTAAGGTTTACGCTCTCGCTTCCGGTCACAGCTGCGGTAAGCCCTAGCCATGCTGAGCTATTGTGGTGGGCCTTAGATGCCGCTAAGGAGTTAACCCCACTTTCGGATGAGGAAGCCGAGCAGGTTGCTGAAAAGACAGAGGGTCTCCAAGCGATCTTCCCGCAATGAAGCACATCTCTGCATTTTTCACGATCCTCGTAGAGAAGGAAACTTTCACGTGTGTTAAGCGCGCTAGCAGGTTAACTATTCAGTTTGGCGCTTGCAGTGCCTTTGATAGCTGTTTCAGCAGCTCTCCTGGTGAGCTTGATAACACTGCCTTTGCAGTGAAAAAGGCACTGAAGGCTCAATTGTTTTGCTTCAATGGCTGCCCTTCCTAAAGCACACGCGTCCCGCAAAGCCCTCGCTCGTGAACCAGACGAGTTCATCACCTTCCTTTAGTTCTAGGTGATCCCTCACTTCCTTGGGAAGAGTGACTCTGAATTCTCGACCGATCCTCGCAACAGCTAAGATAGCCAACTCAAACACCACACGCTTATTAAAAGGACAAGGACTCTAAAAACATTAATGGAAACCTCTCGACAAAATTCTCCATAATACCTAATCGTCCGGCTCTCTTCATCCAAAGAACTCTGAAGCGATGAAGAACCCAAGTTTATATCAGCGACTCTATGAGCCCGCCGTCGACCTGAATTACAGCGCCAGTGATGTAGCTTGCTCTCTCGGAGGCCAGGAAGACGACTAGGTTTGCGATCTCCTCTGGCTTTGCTAGACGTCTCAGCGGAATGGCACTTGTCCACTCACCGATTACGCCGTCGTATGTTTTTCCGTTCTTTTCGGCCCTGGACTTTGCCAGTTCCTCAACTCTTCCTGTCAGGGTCCACCCTGGACACACGGCATTCACAAGTATCCCATACTCAGCTAACTCATTGGATAAGGTCTTGGTCAGCCCGAGTATTCCAGACCTTACAGCATTGGATAAGACTAGCCTATCGGCCGGTTGCTTTGCCGCGAAGGATGTCATGTTTATGATTCGCCCCCGTTTCTGCTTTATCATATATGGTGTGACCTGTCTGCAGCAGTATATGACGCTCATCAGAAGTAGATCTACGGCTTCACGCCAATCTTCTTCAGATGTCTCTAGAAAGAGCATTGGAGGCGGCCCTCCTGCATTGTTGACTAATATATCGACTCTGCCGAACCTTTCAACAGTTTCGTTCACCACAGATTCTATGTCCGCCTTTTCTCTGAGGTCTGCCCTGACAGGCAGAACCTCCGCCCCAGTTGAGGATTCGATCTGCCTAGCAGCCTCTCTCAATCTATCCTCGTTTCTGGCACATATGGTTACTTTGGCGCCTTCTCTAGCCAAGCCGTAAGCTATGGCTTCGCCTATTCCTTGACTAGATCCGGTGACGATGGCGACGCGGTCTCTAAGCCCTAGATCCATACATAGTCCTCTCTGTTTACCTGATTGATGCAAATGCCCCTTTATCTGCCCATGAGTCATACCATTCTTTCCAGACATTGCAGGCCATTGTTTGCTCTTGTTCTGAGCGGATCTCAACAGAATCCTTTGCACTCTCTAGATACGCGACGGTGGTTATGCTCCATGCTATGTCACAATCGTCTCGTGATGCAAGACTGGACAATTTCTGGTAGGTCTGTGGAGGCATTATCAGATCTTCCGAGATTTCATATGTAGCTCCTGATGGTATTCTGGCTTTCTTCAGAAAGTATATGCTTTTCTTCCGGCTGCTTTCTGAAGGATGACCAGCCACATTAACTCGGACTTCATATAGCAAGCTATCAACAACGACATTTAGATTGCTCTTGTTGACTATAGTGAAGTTGATCAGAATAAGAGGTTGTCCTTGTCTAAATTGCACATTTGATGTGACATGGACCACTTCAGTGGAAGCTATGTGAGCTGATGAGATTTTCTTCTCTTCCCTTTGTCTTTCTGGTTCGTAGGCTCCATGAGGCAGGATCTTTCTCAGTTCAAGCTTTCTGAAGCCCTTCCCAGCTTGTCTAAGGAAGAACATATTCGATCCAATTGAATAAGCGGTGAGCAATGCTAGGAGAAGTACCTGGATCACGTTGCTTCGAGCTGAGGGGATGAGCGTAAAAGGTGTTAGGGCAATTGCTAAGAAGATGAAGAATGTGCTCATAGATTTGATGGACATCTGGTTGCTCAGATCATATGGTGGCAGGTAGGCTCCGACCAAGACACCTGCTGAATTCGCGATCAGGAGGATTAGAGGTAGTGTCGCAGCGATCAACCATTCAGAAGGTGCAATCTCGAAGACTAAGCCGGCGACCAAGACCATAGGCGTCAGCGAAACGGCTGAGATGATCAAGGCAAATATGAATTTCCCGTGGGCTACGGCGCGATCTTTGAAAGGAAGAGCTTTGAGAAGCCAAAGCTTCCATGATTCTCGGCTGAATGAGCTAAGTGAAGTGATGAACGGTAAAACAGCAAGGAAGATGACGAACTCCTTAACGAAGGCCTTGAGAAAGCCCAATCTCGCTTCCAGTTCAGGAATCGGTTGGAAAGGTAAGAACGACTCAAGAAGATACCATGCAGCAAGTGAGACTAAGTACATCAAGGTGAAATCTAGGAAAGAGAAGTCGACTAGAGCTCCCCTCAAGGTGAGCTGGATATCCTTGAAAAAGACAATATGTGAAGGCTTCTCCCATTTGGATAGCCTGTTAAGGAGCCTTCCGATGTGAGATCTAACAGGATTCAACCGATTACGAGGAAAGGCGCGAGGCACCAAGATTTCAGGATAATAAGGTCCCGAAGCCACGTACGTGAATGCCAGGGCTCCCGCCAAAAAGCCGCCTAATAGGAATAGGGAGGAGAGAGCCCCATCGGCTCTACTTAGCATGAATTCCATAGTCAAGGAAGCAGTCAATGCACTCGGCATAAGGTTCCAAAGAGCCAAAGCCCCCTCGGTGAAGACTGCTGTCCAGGGCTCAAAGGTATGATAGATGTTCAAGACGACAATGAGGAGAACGATTGCTGAAAGAGTAATCGTCAAGATCTTCATGAACCGTTTGAGTCGAGGAGGCAGCCTTGATCGGAGAAGCTCTCTAACGGAGTGGACCGCATAACTGGTGGCTTGGAGAAATTCTATGTAGAGTGTCAACGTTACCAGAGCTGCAGCGATCAGAATGGGCCGAGAGCCAAGCTTTAAAGAGATCGGCAGGATGACCAAAGCTGCGAAGATCATGAGGGAAAGCCTTGATACAAGGCTTCTGACACATTTCGCTGTGATGATGCTTCGTGAATCGATGGGCGTCGAGGCTAGAATCTTAGCATCTACTTGACCTATGTAGGTGCCGACCCCATGGCTGAAAAGGCTTCCTAGGACGGTGTAAAGAAGCAGTAAGGAGAAGAGCGTAGTTAAGATGTCATATACGATTGCTTCCGACTCAGCTAGAACTTGAGGATAGTTTCCCAAAAGGAGGTATTCAGGCGCCAAGGCGAGAGAATACCCGATGGAGAAGCATGCGACGACTGATACCGCATAGCTGAACAAGTAACTGGGCTTCTTCACATCTATCTTTAGGGCTGATCTGAGCATTCGAAGCTCATACTCAACCATTAGTAATGTCCTGTTAGCGATTCAACTTCTCCTCCCTGTAAGTGCTAGGAAAGCATCCTCGAGCGATGCATCCTCTCCGACTCGTGCTTCACCCTTCAACTCTTCCGGGCCTCCTGAGGCCACTAGTCGCCCCTCGTTTATGACCGTAACCTTGTCACAGAACTTCTCTGCAACTTCCAGAACGTGCGTCGAGACAACTATTGTACCTTCTTCCTTCACTCTAGCCTTCAGAGATTCTTTGAATAGTCTGCTTGAGGCTGGATCTAGACCGTAGAAAGGTTCGTCGAGCAAGATCACTTCAGGATCATGAACGAGAACAGAGCAGACCACGACGCGTTGCTTCAGCCCATGCGAAAGGGCTCCGCAGAAAGTCTTCTCAACTTGCTTCAAATCAAACCGATCCAGGCATTTGTCGATCCGTTCGTCCAATTCTTTACCCGGAACTGCATATGCTCGGCCGATCAACGTCAGTAACTCTCTCACGGTGAGCAGCTCGTAAATCGCTGGTTCCTCGGGTAGATACCCGATTGACATCTTAGCTTTCTCTGGCTCTTCGACGACATCGTAGCCTAGTACATGTGCGGTTCCACTTGTCGGCTTGATCACTCCAGAAAGAATGTTCAAGATGGTCGTCTTGCCTGCTCCATTCGGACCTAGGAAGCCGTGGACGGAGCCTTGCTCTACGTTGAGACTCAACCCGTTGACGGCAACATGGTCGCCGAAGCGCTTGGTTAGGTTAGAGGTTTCAATAGCGTAATTGGGCATGTTCTCTCAACAAAGGAGTGCAAAGAGTGGCTAAAAAAGTTGAGGTTCGAAGGTGGGATATTTCCCGCACCCCTTTTTTTCTCTTTGTCACGGAGGCTGAAAAAGCTTGATGCCGCCCTCATCTCTGTCGAGACTTAAGACAGGATTAGTACAAACATCATCAGTCGGACCCAGCAGATCTCAGGAGGGCGCGCGCGAAGAGATGTAGGCCGGTGAATCACACACACGCGCTCAAGTAGTCAGCAAAAGTGCGTCAACTTCCCGTATCTCGGAGATAAAGACCATTGTTAAGCTTATTTAGGTCTCAAAGAGATTGGTGTGAGAAAGATGGAGGTAAGAGATATGAGATGGCCCTTCAACCCCGACGTTCCGAAGCATCAGTGGACTTTGATTGCCGCTCAAGGCTACCCTGAACCGGTGCCGGGTTGTGTCTATCTGGGTACTCGGTTGGATGGTGGGATTCCGCTGGGCGCCTTGGGAACCGGCTACTTCACTCTGGAAGGTACTGGTAAGACTGGATTCTGTTCGATCTATAATGATATTGTGCCGCCAAGAAGGGATTTCAGGGAATGGTTAACCATTCGTATTGGGCATAACAGTCTACCTCTTTCTACAGCTGAAATATACTACTGGGGTCACTACCCGATTGCAGATATCGTCGCTCATTTTACTGAAAGACCTCTCACAGTTGGCATACGTGCCTTCAGTCCGTTTATCGTTGGTAGTGCAGAAGATAGCAACATCCCTGCCTCTCTCTTTGAGATCGAACTGAGCAATCTTGGTCAGGAAAAGAAGGAAGCACAACTGGTAATAACTCCTCCATCTCCTCCAAAGGGGAAGTCTATGCAGGCTGAGCTCCTGGGGGATGGACTTAAGGCAGAATCCGATGAGTCCGTGTGCGGTCTGTTGCCTGTAACTATTCCTCGAGGTGACTCCGTACGCCTGAGATTTGTTTTTGGTTGGTACGCACCGCACTGGCGAGATAGCGGAGGAGAGCCGCATACTCACCGCTACGGATTGAGATATGAAAGTGCAAGTGCTGTGGCGGAGGATGTTCTTTCGCGGTTTGATGAATTGCTTTCCCGCGTTCTGGGTTGGCAGCGTGAGATATATAGGGCTGAGTTACCGGATTGGTTGCGGGATGGACTTGTGCAGAGTTTCTACAGTTTTGCCAAGAATACAGTATGGATCGCCCGGACACGTCAAGATGAGTGGTGGGGTGAAGATGGCTGGTTTACTCATAGTGAAAGCCACACTGGTTGTCCCATAACTGAGACGATGGTATGTCGCATGCATGGTCACTTCGCAGCATTATTCTTCTTCCCAGACCTTGAGACTACAACGCTCGAAGCATTCCGACATTTTCAGATAAGTGATGGTGAAATCCCTTTCTCCTATGGTATGGGGACATCTATGCGCGATCCCCGGTATCATTGTCAACATCCTCTCAATTCTGGGCAATACGCGCAGATGATATATCGCCTTTTCGTCCGCACTCGGGATCAGGAGCAGTTGTTGCATTTCTACGATTCAGTAAAGAGGGCAATACGCTATCAATTCTCACTGGATGATGATGGAGACGGCTTGGTTAACGATCAAGCCCATGTTCCACCAGGCGAACATTGGCCAGCTAACCAGTTTTACGATATCTGGCCTTGGTGGGGTACATCGGCATATGTTGCGGGGACGTGGCTTGGAACCCTGGCTGTTGGGAAAGCCATGGGGGAGACCATGAAAGACAGTCAGTTTGTGGCTGAGTGCGAAGAGTGGATGGAACGAGGTCAAAAGGCGTATCATGAGAAGCTGTGGACCGGGGAGTACTACCGCCTCTGGAACGATCCTGTCAATAGTAGGAGTTGCGATGTGTCGTTAGGAAATCAACTGATGGGTCAGTGGTGTGTGAAGGTTGCAGGCTTGCCAAATGTCCTACCTGAAGAGTGCGTTCAGTCTGCGCTAAGAGCGATCGAATGGCTTAACATGAAAGCCACTACTCACGGTCTGGTCAATGGTGTTACACCACAAGGAGAACGTTATGACGCTGGGTATCACGGGGGAAATGACAACGATCACGGCAAACATATCTTCATAGGGGAGAATCTCTGCGCTGCGATGACATTCATGTATCATAATCGACGGGACATCGGCTTGGAAATTGCACGTCGCCTTTACGAGGCGGTGGCCTTAGAGTCCTGTTCTCCTTGGAACCAACGCTGCTTGGTCAACGCTGAAACGGGTCTTCCAGTATGGGGTGATGATTACTACTCAAACTTGGTCATCTGGGCTGTTCCTATGGCTATTGCAGGAGAAGGAATGAGCGAATTCACGGAAGACGGTAAACTAGTGAGCAAGATGATCAAAGCGGCACAACTGTGGAAATCATCTACATAGTCACCTGAGAGAGGTTCAGATCACTAGGAGTTCCCTTTCATCCAAAAGGGACGCAAGTCGGCTTTGTGATATCAGCCGAGGGCAAACGCGTCTATCATGCAGGAGACTCTGACTTCATCCCAGCGCACGCTAGGAATTACAGCCAGAACCAAGAAGGCAAATCACCATCAGTCTTCTCGCTTGAGCTTGTGCAGAAACTGCTTGCGCAGCTTCCTTATTTCGCTTCATAGAAGGCTTTGAATGGTTCTACTGATGTTATTGCTGGTTTTCTCCATTTCCTTGCACTATTGAGTTCTTCAATTAGCTTGGCAGCTATTGCCTTTTGGTTGGCTATCTGGAATATAGCGCGCGCGCCCTGCGGCAGAAGGTATTATGGAGACTGGTACAACTTTTTCCTGAGAAAGGCTGAGTATGTTGCGATGGAGGATTTCGACAAGTGCAATGGATGTCGCGTCTGCGTATCTCGTTGCCAGTTTGGAGCCATAACATATTCACCCTATTTGGAGAAGGCGATCATCAATATGAAGAAGTGTGCAGGATGCGGTTTATGTCGCGACACCTGCCCGCAAAATGCGATAAAGCTCGTGCTTCGAGCTGAATTCCCTGCGGTAGGGGAGCTGTGGTAGCCATGGCGCATCTAAGACACCTTAACTTCGCAGAGTGTACGGTAAGCGTAGAGGTAGACGAAGAAAAGTGCATCGGCCTTTCAACTGCAGTGCATGCTTGAAGAATTGCCCAGCAGCGGTCTTCAGAACCTACGCCAATAACAGGGTCAAAGGCGAGATCTGCAATGACTGGGGTGTGATAGCTGCTAACGATGCTCTTTGCTGGGGATGCGGCGTCTGCACAAAGCTCTGCCCAAGCGGCGCAATTTCGATTAGGAAAGTCTAGTTAAAAGAGAGATTTTGTCTAGCTAGATAGCGAGTGGACTGCACAGTGAACTCAGACACAGAAGGGACCTCCGACGTCTTCGACATCTCACATTCTTCAATGAATCATTAGCTAGTGGTAGGAAGGTAGATGATCCAGGCTTCAAGTCTATTGGAATGACTTATCACAAGGCTCCCAGTATTTTTTAGCGTGTTTGCTATGCCCAGTGCTTTAGGTGGAAGAGAGAATTATCTACGAAGCATCAGTATGGAAAGACCCGAGCGAATTCCTTGTAGAGTCTCATTTCCTATGGCGACTTGGCATAGATATCGGGAAAAACTGGAGGAACTTGTTCTATGTCATCCATCCATCTTCCCTAGACATAAGAAAGGAAGCGTCCATTTTGACGATTTTGGTCTACAACGAAGGAACAAGCAAGTGTTGGATGAGTGGGGATGCCTCTGGAATTTTCTGGTTGACGGATTGGATGGGCAGGTAGTCAAGCATCCACTGGAGGACTGGAAAGCTTTCGAATCGTTTAGGCCCCCTGATCCTGACGCCCGTAAGGATGCATTGTACTGCAGTTATCCCTCAAACTGGGAGGAGATTCGCCGCAACATTGGGAAAGATAGAAAGGAAGGACTAATGACGTTTGGAAGTGTGCCTCATGGTTTTGTGTTCATGCGTCTACACTATCTGCGCGGGTTCATCAATCTTATGTTGGACTTTGCTAGTGAGCATCGCCTGCTCCCGGACCTCATCAACATGGTTCTCGAGTATAACCTGAAAATGATCAGAAGATGGCTTGAGATTGGCGTTGACATCATCATGCTGGGGGATGACCTAGGGATGCAAGAAAGGATGCCAATTAGCCCCGAATCCTTCCATAAGTATCTGGCGCCCGCCTATGAAGAGATTTTCAAGCTTTCACATGAGTATGGGGCATACGCTTACCTTCATAGCGACGGCCACATTTTGGAGGTAGCTGAAGACTTGATGAAGTCCGGTTTAGATGTCATAAATCCTCAGGTTGGGTGTAACAGTCTTGAGGGAATCAGAGACGCCTTCAAAGGCAAGATGTGCATAGACCTAGATGTGGACAGACAGTATGTACTGCCTTTCGGTAGTCCAGAGGATGTGAGAGATCACATCAAAGAAATTGTGTTCGAACTAGGTTCTAAGGAAGGAGGACTATGGATCATAGCTGGCTGCTACCCCGATGTACCTTTAGACAACATTGAGACTCTCTGCAGAGCTATGGAAGATTTCCAGTCCTATTTCTCTGCTATCTCGTGAATGGCCCAAATAGCCAGATAAGTCCAGTCCTTCCTTTCCGCTAGCTAGCTGAATTGGGATAGTATTATTGAAGACCATCTCATTTCGCGATGACAGAGTGGCACCCTGAAGACCAAGCGCCAATAAATGGAAGTAAGTGCCTTAACTTTCTTTCTCAAATCTTTATAGGATGACCTCTCCAGATTGAGATATGAAGGGGCTGTTTTGGACACACTGACAGATCGTTGGCGAAGACTTATCAAAGAAGATGACCGATTCTGGAGGATATGCCTTGAGGTGGCAAAGTCCAAACCTTACCTTTGTGCTGAAGCCGTAGAATCTGAGGCTACGTTGGTCTTTCTCGGTCTGAAACCCAACCCCAGAAGAGAGTAGTCCAGCGGCCTAGTCTCGCTTGTCCTGTAGCCCAGTGCAGTCTTAGATCTTTCGCTTCAGAACATTGCCATCTGTGGCTTGAGAAAGACTGTTTTGAAGGTTAGCGCCGCACATGGGGCAGTGTTTGTAGTTGAAGGAGATGAAACTGAACGTCTCCCAACCGCATTTAGAGCATATCTTATTGTGATACTCCATTTCTCATCGCTTCATCTAGGCTGAGGAACGTCTTAGGTCAGACCTTGATGAATTTATCATTTGTGAAAAACTCTTAGCGAACTGAATTCCAATGATCTCCTAGCCGCGACCTCAAGTATCTCTTCTTACGATGAGAAGGAAGAGGGTTTGCTGAAGACAGATGTCTCACTCAGTTGACGAAGAAAAGTTCGTGCTTACCCTCCCGGAGCACCATGGAATGGTACGCCCTTCCAGACCACGTCGAACCACTCTTCATCGGTTATGGTTTCTCCCTTGACGAGAATTGCCAAGACTTCATT
>Ga0224506_10003617_pt1 | contig 10178 bp, 9 predicted proteins | sample SF_Jan12_sed_USG_2_FD_169108 | JGI IMG/M metagenome (GOLD analysis project Ga0224506, IMG submission 169108) | Sediment microbial communities from San Francisco Bay, California, United States - SF_Jan12_sed_USGS_8_1 | ecosystem: Environmental > Aquatic > Marine > Sediment | place: USA...
TCCAAATCCTGGAAGAAACGCCCATAACAGAAGTCAACACAGAAAACAACCTGTCCGAAAAACGATACGAACAAGAAAGACGCGACAGATCTTACCAACCCAGATACGGCGGAAGAAGAGACTACCAGCAAAGAAGAAGATACTAAAGCGAAAGAACGGTCACTTAAAATCCAGTTTCATAAATTTTCTAAACGTTATTTCTTAAATAGCATACGCTACATGCTCAATTGACGTTCTGTTGAAAGGAGCTTCTGCTTCATGATAGATGACGCTGCGTTTGATGCAGGCTGAGGCCAGTTACGTTGAAGGTTTCAGCACAGTCTTGAATGGATTAATAGATGTTTAGGCTATGAAGGAAGGCAGTTTCTTGGTGATGATTTCGTAGGCTTCCTTCATTATTCCATCAATCAGCTCTTTGACCGTTGGAAGATCGTCTATGAGGGCTTGCACCTCACCCGTCAACACCGGCGCGTTTTCGGTTTTACCGCGCTTGTAGGAGTCGGCCCATGAAATATTGGTCTTGGCGTCTGCTATCTTCGGATTTTCAAACTTCTCTTGGAAGGAACCCGTTACGCCGTCAAGCAGTTCCTGAAGAGTCGTTGCATACTTGTTTTTCAGAACTCTGATGGGGCCGAAAGTTCCCGCGGTCACTATTGTGTCCCTCTCCGTTCCCCCCAGAACCGCTTCCTTGTATCCCGGGGCGAAGTCGCTTTCCTTGGTGGCGATGAACCGGGTGCCCATGTAGATGGCTCCAGCGCCTAAAGCCAAAGCTGCGACGAGACCTTTTCCATCACACCAGCCGCCAGCCGACAAAACCGGAACCTTCACAGCCTTCCTTACGGCTGGAGTTAGAACACTGGTGTGAACTGGGTCCCAGGCCACGTGTCCTCCAGCCTCATGTCCTGAAGCAACCACGGCGTCTACGCCGGCTTTCTCAGATTTCTGGGCGTGATAAACCGACGGAACCACATGAACAACCATGAGACCTGCCTCCTTCAGTCTTTGGGTATAAAGGCTGGGGCTGCCCGCTGACGTAACCACCACTTTCAGATTCTTTGCCAGCTTGGGGTTCTTCTCTCTTTCCTCGATTATGGCGTCTATGAGATAAGGCGCGTCTGGTTGTTCTCGGGCCACTCTCACGTTTACTCCGAAGGGTTTGTCCGTGAGTTTGCTCACCTTGCGGAGTTCTTCTAGGGTATTGACGCCCATGTCTTCCTCCATTGCTAGGGTGCTCTCTACAAGCTTCGGGGCGAAGTCGTGGACTTGTTTGTAAAAGTCTGGGTCACGTTCCTTGAGATACAGGAAGGTTCCTGTGTGGCTTATGACTCCTAGTCCTCCCGCGTTGGAAACAGCTGCACATAGCTTGGTCGTTATGAAGGGCCCCATGGGGGCTTGAACTATTGGACATTCGATTCCAAAGAGCTCGCAGACATCCGTTTTTTTTAACACCACATCATATCCCTCTGATTCAGAAAGATAACAGAAGAGAATCTACGCAATTTAACTTTTTTGGGGGCACACTTGCGCGCACAAGCATTAAATAACACTTAGATTTGATAGGAGAGATTATGGTCATAAAATTTGGGAGTGCAATATTCAATCCTAAGTATGCCTCAGCTGTTGAAAAAGCTGGCTTTGACTCGATTTGGGTGCCCGATCACTTCGCTCCTTTTTCACACGATGCTGGACTGAGGAATCCTGCAAATTCTGGGGGCTGGATGGCCCTGCCTAGTTTACCATTGATACTGAGCAACACGACCAGATGCGCAGCCGGAACAAACGTGTTGTGCCCCACCTTTAGATATCATCCAGCGATCATAGCCCAGTATTTCGCACAACTGGATTACCTATTTCCAAGAAGAACTATAATGGGGGTTGGTACAGGCGAAGCGGTTAATGAGACACCAATAGTGGGACGTTTTCCGCCCTACCAAGAGAGGATGGAAAGATTGGAGGAAGCCGTCGAAGTTATGAGAAAACTTTGGACCAGTAAAGACTACTTCAACTATCAAGGGAAATACTATAACTTGAAAAACGTGTTTCTCTACGCAAAACCGAAGGAGAAAATACCAATAGTCATATCAGCCTTTGGTCCAAAATCTGCGGAATTGGCCGGAAAAGTTGGAGACGGAATAATCATCCACTGGACGAGACCGCAACAAAAGAGAAATCTAATCTTAAAAAGATTTGTTGAAGCAACAGTAAATGCAGGCAAAGATCCGGAGACCATGATTAAAGCTGCGTACTTTCAAGGGGGAATAACTTCCGATCCTTTGACGGTTGTTAGGTTCGCCAAAGCCAGTTGGTCTTGGGGTGCGCTAAGTTCTATCCATGAGCCGGATCCTCGAAAGGTAGATGAAAAGGCTCAGCAATTGTCTGATGAGGAGGTCCTTAAACATTGTACGCTTGTCCAAAAGGTGGACGACCTGATAGAACGTTTCGACTCGGCTTTAAAGGCGGGAATGAATCACTTAGTAATAGGCGACGTTACTCCCGGTCTGGTGCGCTTTAACCTAGCCTCGCCGGAAGATGCAGATTGGCCGAAAAATGTTCTTCCATACCTCAGAGAAAAATACGAATAGGATGCCGCGTGCGCATTACTGTCAATTTCACTTTACTGCGGTCACCCGCGTTTAAAATCGCGCACTCGAGCTAGGAGTCATAGCAGTTTAGAGGTTATCCATCTCGGGGACAGGGAAACCGATTAGACGGATTCGGCTCGCACACTTGTTGCATTGAATCACCAATTCTTCTAAAGCTTGGCCTCTGACCTTCGTCTCTAGAATGCGGTAAACATCCTCTGTTTCATCTTCAGGAGATATGATAACCCCGCAATTAGGACAGGGAAAATCTCCGTCCCCTTGAATTTGGGTCAAATCCAGTTCGCATACCAGAGGTTGCTTCACTTTTCCTTCTCCCCATTTTTGAGCAAACTTTTCAGACAATTGTGATTCCTCACAAAAGGGGGAAGTGAAAAAAGTATTACTACGTTGTTAACATGCAGAAAACACATGTGTATATCCCTAACAACACTTCTCTGTTTTGAAATCTTTTTGAGTTTTAGATCCCGGATGGAAAGAAAGATGGGGCGCAGTTCCCTAGTAAACAGTTTCGTGTAAGTCATATTCAAAAGCACGAATGCGCGCGCATACTTCTTCAATGCTTGGCGGTTCATGTGAGGTTGATGTGGAAGTAGTTGCCGTATAGTCCTTAGTGACTAGTTCTAGACTGAGTGTTTTCGGGGGTGGGCAGCTGATCTGGAAGCTGCGTGTTGTTGTTGGTTTTTTGCTACGTTTGTTAACAACAACACTTCCAAGCTGAGTCAAGGCTTGGGCAGGTGTTTCAGAGGTTGCGTAGTTGTCGTCGTCCATCAGAAACGCAGGACGACAAGCGTCGTGTTGGGAGAGGCGTTAAGGTCCTTGGTTTGGCGCTAGATCTTTTGGTGAAGGTTTGGGCTATTGTATGGGCGACGATATTTCAGTGCGCTTTTTGGTAGTGTTATTGTGTTTGGTTTGACGCTTGAAGTCCAGACTATGCTTGAAAAACTTGCAACATAAAAGTGACAAGATCTGTTAAATCTTCGGATAGAACAAGACTTTGAAGAATGTTGCGCGTGCATTCTTCAGTCCAAGACGCTTACTCAAAATATTTGATTCCGTAGATTTTCTGAAAGTGTTCCATGAAGCCGTAGACGTTTGGCTTCACTATCCCTCTACTGAGTATGAGATGGTTTTTGATGTAATCTTCTACCTCCGAAGTCAAAGGATCCTTCTCCGAAATTCTTTCACAGATAGTTTCGAAATCTTCTCCGTCTTTCATTCCCTCGAGGATGATCGCTCCCCAGAGGGTGAGGCGAGCAGCATAGGTTTCCAACTTTTTGACCGCATCATCTGCTGGACCGAAATGTGAGTAATATAGCCATCTGGGTTTCATCTTGGTCAGTCTTCTGAGCGAAGATAAGGCCATTTCTAGATGGAAAGGGGGAGGAGTGGTTGGTATAATCACGTTGAATTTGTTCAGATAGATTCCAGCTGCGTCTCCTGGGAAAACTCCTTGGCTGTTTTTTTCGTAGAAACTTAGTTCGTGAGAAGCATGGCCTGGCATCTCCAAAACCTTCAGGTCAACGCCTTCCCCTAGATCAACGACCATTCCTTCTTTTGCGACGAGAACTCTTTTTTCAGGGACAGGTTGAAATTCGCCGTACATTTCAGCGATGTCTCCCAGAACTTGCAGGCTTGAAATCCACAGTTTTTCAGGGTTGACTAGGTGGCGGACTCCTCTCTCATGGACGAGCAGTTGTGCGTTGGGTAGGTGAGGTAGGAGGGTTCCTGCTCCGCCAGCGTGGTCGATGTGGATGTGGGTGACGGCGACATAGCTAACTTCCTCTCTCCTTATCCCTATCTCTTTCAAACCAGAAAGCAGATCTTCCACTGTTAGTCTCGGTCCGGTTTCAACAATCGCTACTCTCTTCCCCTTGATCACGTATGAGGCGCTAAAATTCTCGAAGCCCCTAGGTTTAAGGTCGATTAGATACATGAAGTCGTTCAATCTTTTGGTGTGCATTATCTTCACTTTTGAAACAAGCACTACAACACAAGTCAATTATTAACGTTTCCTAAATACGTTAGACGCAGTCTATTTGGATCCTAATAAAGGACATATGTTGAAAACGAGTTTTTCAGAAAAACACAATAATCCAGAACCTAGAGTCAAGTCTTTTCCTATGTATGAACCATTGCAAGTTACTAAATGTGAGAAATGCGGTAAGATAATAGCGGAGCCAAAAGAACTGACAGAATTTTGGAAGAAACATCAGTCGTTTGGATAATCTTAAAACGACTAATTTTCCCGCTTTATGTGTCCAAGTGGCAATACTTCTCTTCCGAACAACTTGCTCAGGAGTGTTGCCGCTGAGACGTACCATGCATTCAGAGCGCACAGTATTCCCATGTAACCTCCAACAACATTGGCGATGGGGATACTAGCTAAATGTCCTATATCTAAGAGTGCGAAAGTTAGCAACAACAGTGTAAATGTGGATACCAATGCCTTGTTAAGGCTGAAAGTTCCCACCCATAAATAAAACGTAAATAACGTCCAAGCTAAGAGAAATACGCCGATGGCGGTTGGAGACACTGCCCAAATTCCTAGAAATTCCAGTAGGAGGATTAAACCGAAGCTCATCCAAAATCCCCCATAAGAACTAAAAGCGACTCCGCCAAATGTTGATCCTGCCTTGATTTCCCACATACCAGCCATTATTTGCACAACTCCCCCATAAACCAGTGCACAGGATACGACAGCGCCTATGAGGTCTCTTTGAGCGAGTTCGGCGTTGACCGCACTTAACAGAAACGTTGTTAGCGCGAAACAAGCTAGACCTAAAGGTGCTGGGTTAGCTAGCTTCTCTGACATGTTCTCATAGCCTCCGTTAGCCTCAATTAGTTTAGGGTCTTCTGTTCTATTGTAAATATAAAAACATCGGAATCCATACGTGAAAAACGTAAACGTCATTGTTACAGTGATAGACGGCGTGCCACCAAATAACCAACTTTTTTAGAAAAGCAGCTTGCACGAAAAACTAAACGTCCAGAATGAACCTGACGGTTACGGATTTCGGTTTTTTCACGATTTCCATTTGATGGTAGGTTATGGACTTTATTCCAACCTTTGACGGATGCTTCTCTGGATCATAGAGCTCTCCCCACGCTTTCGCCTTCAGCTTCCAACCCACAGGTGTTTTTTCTATGCTGGATATTTTGAAGCGGGAGTAGAGTTTGCCGGTTAATTCAAACTTGACCAAGAGTTCTTCTAGCCAGCTGTAAAGAAGGGCGTATTCGTCAGGGGCCTCCACCTCAAGGACGTCCTCGATTTTGGCCTCAACTTTCTCAAGTTCGGTCATGACGTCAAGGGTGGCCATAGCTGCGTTTTCAAAGGCTTCCTCTAGGCTGGTTCCATATGCTTCAACATAGGCGTCGGCGGTGTGTTCTAGAAACTTAAAGCGTTTTTTCATCTGGGTCCCTTTTTTGGTGGAGAAGCTAAGCTAAAAGTATTTTGATACATTCTTTACTGTCGCGACGGCGAGTTTAACGGCGTTTTCTACGTCTTTAAGGCTTAGCAGAGAGGCCGGACTGTGGATGTAGCGCGTGGGGATGGATATAACTCCGCTGGGCACGCCTTCTTTGGTTAGGGCGATTTTCGCCGCGTCTGTTGTGCCCCTCATCCCAGTTTCCAGCTGATATGGAATTTTATTTTCCTCCGCTGAATCAATGAATAACCTTAACACCTTTGGGTGGGTGATCAAGCCTGCGTCCGCCACGGTCAGGGCTGGTCCCGCCCTCATTTTTGCTGGCGCTTCAACTTCTTTTACTCCGGGTACATCGCCGGCTACTGTTACGTCTAACGCTATGCCCACGTCTGGGTATAACTGAAAAGCGGCTGTGGTGGCTCCTCTTAGGCCCACTTCCTCTTGTATGGTTCCCACAACATATATGGTGCAATCAACTTTCGACAGTTGCCTCATGGTTTCGATTAGGGCGGCGCATCCAACGCGGTCGTCGAAAGCCTTTCCAACAACAGTATCCTTTCCTACCCGAGTGAATTTGATGTCGAAGCTTACGGCGTCTCCTACTCGAACACCCATTTTTTGTGCATCTTGTTTGTCTTTGGCTCCGACGTCGATGAAGAGATCGTCTGCTTCGATGACCTTCTTTTTCTCCTCTTCTTTGAGTATGTGGGGTGGTTTGGAACCGATGATTCCAGTTATGGATCTCTTATCCGTGTGGACGAGGACTTTTTGTGCGATGAGAATGCGGTCGTCTATTCCTCCGATTTTTGCGAATTGAAGGAAACCTTCTTTCGTTATGTTTTTGACCATGAGTCCAATTTCATCCATGTGGGCTGCGAGCATGACGGTTGTCGCGTCTTTCTTTCCCTTCTTGACGCCGATGACGTTTCCAAGCTTGTCTTCTCTAATCTCATCTACGTTGGGCTTCAGCAACTCCTTCATTAAGTCTCGAACTTCGTCTTCTCTTCCTGCCACGCCGCAAGCGTTTGAAAGTTTTTCCAGAACATCTACTAACTTCATGGAAATCCTCCTACAATTAACACCTACAAAGACTTATATCAAACTAACGTTGGTTGCCTTTTTAGGTTGATGAAAAAAATTGAAAGTCGTTTACCACGAGAAATACAGAACGGTATATTCATCGGATCCCGCTTCAGCGCTTGGAAGGATGGAAAGTATTTACAAAGAAGTACAAGGTTGTTTCGAATTTGTTAAACCCGAACCGGCCAGCGAAGAAGACTTAAGGTTGGTTCATGGAGAGAGCCATATAAACTCAATCAAAAGACACGGATTGCTTTTCGAAGTTGCCATGTTAGCGGTTGGCGGAGCCATAAAGGCGTCGGAGCTAGCCATGCAGGGAGAACCAGCTTTTGGTTTGATAAGGCCTCCGGGGCATCATGCAAGCCAGCATTCATGTTGGGGTTTCTGTTTCTTCAACAACGTAGCCATATCCATAGAAAAGCTTAGACGTGCGAACAAGATTGCGAAGGCTTTGATAGTGGACATCGATCTACACTACGGAGACGGAACCGCCAACATCTTCAGCGGAACCTCCCAAGTTACGTATTTTCATGTTGAAGGCAGAAACAGAGAAATGTACTTGAACGACCTCACAAGATGCCTCACCACTGAAAAGGACTGCAATGTTGTGGCGGTTTCCGCTGGATTTGACAGACACGAAGAAGATTGGGGCGGTCTACTGAAAACAGAGGACTACCGAACGATTGGCAGAATGATAAAAGAATTTGCAGAGGAAGTATGCCAAGGAAGACGTTACGGAGTATTAGAAGGTGGATACAACCACGCTGTTTTGGGAAAGAACGTGAAATCCCTCCTTGAAGGCATGACGTAAACTTCCTAGTCTACTTGCGACTTTTGACGAACCACAATTTTTCCGCCAACTCTTCTATGTAATCTCCCTTCTCCAACCCGCTTTTCCAACGTTCAGGAATGGCTTCAACCCCATGATATGCACCACTGATGACTCCAGTCATAGCACCTATAGTATCCGTATCCCCGCCCAAGCTTACCGCGTAAAGAACAGAATCCTCAAAACTAACCCAGTTGCGCAAGAAACAATAGATGGCCGTAGGAACAGAGTTGTAGGCTTCAACACCGTTTCCAAGCTCCCTCGCAATCCTCCCTTTGTTCGTTTCGCCCAGCAATCTCCACACCCTTTCCAGCTTTCGCTTGTACACCTCGTTGTGCGTAAAATCCTTCAGCCTACCTAAGAAGGCATGGGAATCCAACTCAGAAGATGGATCAGCAGTTACAGCCAACGCTACCGCGTAAGCTTGTATAGCTGCACCCTCCATTCCCAACTCATGAACATGGGTAATTCGGCTCTGGCCATAAGCCACAGACCGCAACTGCTCTAGGTCATCGTGATAGAAAACTCCGACTGGAGCAACCCTCATGGCTGCTCCATTTCCGTAGGAGCCAGCTCCACCGAACAGTCGTTTCGCAGCTTCGTTCCAAGCCACACCCGACATTATCCATCTGAAGACTCGAGGTGGACCGCTGGCGTAGCCGCGCCATGGTTCCTGTTCATAATTCTTGATGAAAATCTGTGCCATGTGACTTCCGTCAAAGCCTTTGTTTGCAATCAAGGATTCTGCCACGCCGATCATCATGTGGGTGTCGTCTGTCCAGCGTCCCGAGAAACGTTCAATTTTGGCTTCGGAACTCCATAAGCCTTCGAAGGAACTACCTAACGCGTCGCCGACAGCGCTGCCAACTAGGCATCCAACGAACTTTGACCTCGACATGTCTTTTAATAAACCAGCTCAAAGCTTTATGACTTATGAGTCCTTGATGGCCTAGAAAAGGAATTTGAAATCCGTATTTTCTGTTCATAAGTTATTTTTAACGCTTGAGAAACTTTTAGTCATTCACGAAGCTTGAATCTAAATAAAGATTTGGAAACGTGCACTAAGGGAAATTGGAGCATATATAAATGAAAAGAATTTCCACCGGCATCAAAGGCCTTGACGATATGTTAGGGGGAGGTCTGCCGTCAGGTCGTTGCATACTGGTTTGTGGCGGACCCGGATCTGGAAAAACCATTTTGAGTGTTCAGTTTCTGTATAATGGCGTAACTGAATATAACGAGACTGGTTTGTACGTGGCTTTGGGTGAAAGCCCGATCCATCTCAAGGAGGACTTGGGCGGTTTCGGTTGGGACATTGAAAGATTAGAGAAAGACGGAAAACTTGTGATTGTGGATGCCTCTCCCCTCAGAACCATCCCGGGACGTGTTCAAGTCGGTAAGATTAGCCTAGGGAAACAAGATTTTAGAATGCTGAGCCTAATAGAAGTAATCAAGTCAAGAACCAAAGAGATCGGAGCGAAACGCGTGGTAATTGACTCAATTTCCAGTCTGATACTTCAATATCCCGATGAATCCGAAAGGCGAAACGCGGTTTTGGACTTGTTTGAGGCTGTCACAGATTTGGGAGCTACCTCTCTAATAATAACCGAACTGCGAGCGACAGCCTTGGAGAGGGAGGTGCAAGCTGAAGAATTCCTTTCACATGGCGTCATCGTTTTTCATACCTTCAATGAGGGGGGAAGACTGATCAGGGCCATCCAAATTGAGAAGATGCGCGGGGTTTCTCACGACCATCAACTTCGGCCATACAAGATCTACAAGAATGGCATCGAAGTGTTTTCAAAAGAAAGTGTCTTGGCTAGCGCCTGAAAGGTTACTGTAGCTTTCTCAGTTCTCTTTTTTTCTGACCATTCCTTTGGGAGGTAAGAAGGTTATTCCCTTTTTCAATTCGATTTTGAATGGTATCCAAGTGTCAGTGACTTTTTGTCCACGCAGTTTTCGGATACGCATTCTTTTCTTTGTTTTTCCCTTTTCTTCGTAAACGTTCAAATCGATGATGCAGTCAACGATTTCCTCTAGCCTCTGCATTGAGCCTGATGGAACTGTTCCTTTGCCGACAGTGAAGAGGAAGACGCCTTTGTCGCCTTTTATTCTTGCGCTACGGTCTTGTAGGAATTCCGTGACTTTTGAAGCGTCGACGCGGGCGAAGAGTGGTGTTGTTGAGTCTAGGAACATTCTTGTCGACTTGTGTTTTGCTTCGTCCATGGCGGTGGACATTGT
>Ga0224506_10003618_pt1 | contig 10177 bp, 9 predicted proteins | sample SF_Jan12_sed_USG_2_FD_169108 | JGI IMG/M metagenome (GOLD analysis project Ga0224506, IMG submission 169108) | Sediment microbial communities from San Francisco Bay, California, United States - SF_Jan12_sed_USGS_8_1 | ecosystem: Environmental > Aquatic > Marine > Sediment | place: USA...
AAGTTGCCAGATCTCCAGCTCACATTAAAACAAAGCCATGCCGCATTGCTTAAAAAACTTTCCGCCGAAATCAAGGAACACCCGGATGTCGTTGCACTGCTTTCATCTGCAATTATTGAAAACCCGCCTGTCTTAATTCGCGATGGCGGCGTTATTGCCCCGGGTTTCAATTCGGAACTGGATGAGTTGCGCAATCTCAGCAAAAATGCCGACGACTTCCTGATGCAGCTTGAGTTAAGAGAGAAAGAACGCACTGGATTAAAAACACTCAAAGTCGGTTACAACCGGGTACATGGCTATTATATTGAGGTCAGTCGTCTGCAATCAGAAAATATCCCCACAGACTACGTGCGCCGGCAGACCCTCAAATCAACAGAACGTTTTATCACGGCTGAACTTAAGGAATATGAAGATAAAGTTCTGAGTGCTCGCGAAAGATCACTGTCACTGGAAAAAGCACTCTACGAAGATGTACTCAGCATTCTTTTAACACATTTAGTTGATTTACAAATCTGTGCAAAAGGACTGTCAGAAATCGACAGCCTCACCTGCCTGAGCGAACGCGCAGAAACGCTGGATTATTGCTGCCCGCAACTAACAGAACAGGCCGGTATCCATATCAAACAGGGACGCCACGCAGTCGTAGAAAAGGCCAGGAATGAGACGTTCATCGCCAATGACACACTACTCAGTGACAGCAAGCGCATGAATATTATCACTGGTCCTAATATGGGCGGCAAATCCACCTATATGCGTCAAACCGCCCTCATTGTCCTACTGGCCAGCATGGGCAGTTATGTGCCTGCAAAAAGTGCATCCATTGGCCCGATAGATAGAATTTTCACCCGAATCGGCGCTTCTGACGACCTGGCCAGTGGACGCTCTACCTTCATGGTTGAAATGACCGAAGCGGCTAACATACTGAATAACGCAACCGAAAACAGCCTGGTGCTAATGGACGAAATAGGCCGAGGCACCAGTACTTTTGACGGTCTGTCACTGGCATGGGCCTGCGCACACCATCTTGCACTCAAAAATAAATCATACACATTGTTTGCCACTCACTATTTTGAACTCACCGCCTTACCTGATGAGCTGACTGGCATCTCCAATGTGCACATTGATGCTGTAGAACACGGCGACAAAATCATCTTCCTGCACAGCGTTAAACCGGGCCCGGCAAACCAGAGCTATGGCCTGCAGGTTGCCCAGCTTGCCGGTGTGCCGCCAGTAGTCATTCAAAAAGCCAGGAAAAAGCTGGCAGAACTTGAACAGATCAATGTTGAAACCCGGGCGGATACAGGCCAGATCGAACTGTTTAGTAACCGAATACACCCTGTCATTGAACAATTGCAGGACATGGACGTTGACGCCCTCAATCCACGCGAAGCACTTGATATGCTATACCAGCTCAAAAAAGACTCTCTCAAATAATTATTGCGCAATTACCGGCGCATGATAATGTAGCGCTTCGAGAGGCATTGATGCGAGTATTTTTGTTTAAAGAACACAACATGAAGCATTATAAGAAAGAATCGAACATAAAGCAGATCAGTTTCTCCGGGGCTTTAAAATGAAGTTCAGTACCATTGGAATTCTCGTTAAACCACACAGCGAGGACGTCAGAGAAACTCTTGAGAAGCTACTCGCCTATCTACACGGAAAAGACTGCACCGTGTTTCTGGACGAGAGCGCTGACGGCCTGGTCGACTCAAAAATAAAATTAGTCTCCCGCGGTGAAATTGGAGAAAAATGTGATCTTGCCATTACAATTGGCGGCGATGGCACTATCCTTAATGCCGCACGCTCTTTAGCTGACAAGCATGTCCCGCTGGTTGGTATAAATATTGGCCGACTGGGTTTTCTTGCAGACGTCTCACCTGACGATATCAATGTTACCCTGAACAATATTTTATCAGGCGATTATATCGAGGAAGAACGGTTTCTGCTGAAAGCAGAAATATACCGAAATAATAAAGTTATTTTCTGCGCCGAAGCACTTAACGACGTGGTTGTTCATGTGCGCGATGTTGCACGCATGATTGAATTTGAAACATACATTAATCAACATTTTGTAAATCATCAACGTGCTGATGGCCTGATCGTTTCTACTCCAACCGGTTCTACTGCTTATGCGCTTTCAAATGGCGGTCCAATTCTGCATGCGGACCTGAATGCAATCACACTCGTTCCGATCTGCCCGCATACACTCAGCAGCCGCCCGATTGTAGTAAAAGATAATTCTGAAATTGAGGTTATCATTGGAGAAACAAAACAGGCTATCGCACAGGTAGCCTGCGATGGCCAAACCTCATTTGACGTCAAATCCGGCGACAAGATCAGGATCACACGCAAAGAAAATACTATCACCCTGCTTCATCCAAAAGAGCATAATAATTTTGAGATTTTACGCGCCAAACTGCACTGGAGTGAACATACATAGAGGTCACTATGCTTTTACAACTTACCATCAGAAATTTTGCCATCATCGATCAACTTGAACTTGAGTTTAGTTCCGGCCTGACAACGCTCACTGGAGAAACAGGTGCTGGAAAATCAATACTGATTGGCGCCATTGGTCTTGTGCTGGGTGATCGAGCCGACAGCACCAGCATTAAACAAGGCGCCGATTTTGCGGAAATTGTCGCTGAGTTTGATGTCAATAATAATTCAGCAATAACAACCTGGCTAGTCGAGCAGGAGCTCAATATTGATAATGAATGCATTCTTCGCCGCAGAATATCAAAAGACGGTCGATCACGCGCCTATATCAATGCGACGCCTGTCAATCTTCAGTTAATACGAGATCTCGGAGAAATGCTGATAGACATACATGGCCAGCATGAGCATCAGTCAATGATGAAACCAGCCGTGCAAAGGCAGTTACTCGATGGCTATGCCGCACACAATAATTTACTGCAAAATGTAAGCAATGCTTATGTTCAACTCAAACTTGTTGGTGAACAACTCCAGCATATACAAAAGTCGAGTCGTGACAGAAGTAATCGCATCGATTTGCTACGCTTCCAGACCCAGGAGCTTGAAACGTTAGCGCTTAAAAAGGATGAATACAAAGAGCTTAATGAACGACATGCCAGGCTTGCACATTCCGATCAACTAGCCAGGATTGTTGAACAATCATTTGACAGGCTCTATAACAACGAAGAATCAAATATCTATTCAGAGTTATCCAAAATAGTCACCTCTATTGAAAGCGCAGCTAAAATTGATCCAGAGATAAATCCTGTTACCAATCTATTACAGGATTCATTAATACAGCTTGAAGAAGGCGTCACCCAACTCCGGCATTATTATGACTTGCTAGAACCCGATTCATCAGAGCTCGAGACAGTTGAACAACGCATCCAGGACATAATCGATGTGGCACGAAAACATCGAGTTGACCCTGATGATCTTTTTGATTTTCAGCAGCAGCTTATAAGCGAGCTGGACAATCTGGACTTTTCTGATGACAAACTTAAAAAATTAAAGAGCGACTACACCACTCTCGAACAAACGTATCAGCAAGCATCCGACGCCCTTTTCAACAGCAGAAAAAATGCAGCGAAAGACCTGGACAAAAAAATCAGTTTTGCCATGCAAACACTGGGTATGCGAGGCGGGAAGTTTCAAATCAACGTTACCTCTGATGATAAAAACAGACGCTCTGCCCATGGTAGTAACCATGTAGAATTTACAGTCACTGCCAACGCAGGACAGGAATGTAAACCCCTGTCTCGCATTGCATCTGGCGGCGAGCTGGCTCGAATAAGCCTTGCCATTCAAATGATAACGGCTCGCCAGGGTAAGATTTCCACTTTAATATTCGATGAAGTTGATAGTGGCGTTGGTGGCGGTATTGCAGAAATTGTCGGACAGCACCTGAGGAAACTCGGCAATGAAAACCAGGTTATCTGTATCACACACCTGCCGCAGGTGGCTTCCCAGGCCCATCATCACATGAGGGTACATAAACAATCTGACAGGAAAAAAACGCATACGCATGTCGACCCACTGGATCGAAAACAACGTATTGCCGAAATTGCCCGCATGCTCAGCGGCGTTGATGTAACTCAACAATCGCTCGCTCATGCGGAGGAAATGATTTCACGCTTGCATATAAAACAGAAGTGATGCTCACACAGCTATTGGTTGGGAGTACCAATGAGGCCGCTAGACCAGCCGCCCGGAGTCACAATGACAGGCCTGCCATTAGGCCATGTACAACAGCTCACATGACATGACCATAAAACAGGCATGACGATGTAAATTAAAATTCAGCGATAATAAAAAAAACGCTGAGGCCTTCCCCTTCAGACTAGTCGATCAGACTGCTACGACGTCCTCTGCCTGAAAACCCTTGTCACCTTTAGTCACACTAAATTCAACTTGCTGCCCATCAGAAAGTGAACGGTAGCCGTCACCCCTTATCTGGTTGAAGTGAACAAAAACGTCTTCCCCATCCTGTCTTTCTATAAAGCCAAATCCCTTCGAGTTATTAAACCACTTTACAGTACCGGTTTCGCGATCAGCCATTACAGCTCCATACATATCATTTAATCGAAGCAACATTCTATATCAGCATTCAGCAAGAACACAATGATATATTTGACAAAAACCCTACATAAGAATATTAGAAAACATTAACTAATTAAGCTATTTAAAGCTATTTATAAATAAAAAAGCGCCCATAAGGGCGCTTTTTATATCAATCTGTCAGGTATTCAGGGTGCTTGAGCCGACCCGAACAGCCTTTAGATCGCAGATTGAGGATAAACCTGCTTAATCCTGGATATTAGCTCTTCTGGCTCACCCAGATTGTTGAATAACTCATCATAATGGACGAGCATCCAGCCTGAAAATGCCTCCTTATCCTGCTTACCCATCAAATCTGCCAGGGCATCCAGGTTCTCCCCCTCACCTTTAGCCGCTTCTTTTTTGATTGATGCGATACGCACATCCACGAACCGGTTGAGCGTAACATCAGGCGTTACAGCATCCAGAGTACTGCTGGTACTGGATGTAATATCTGTAATTGTGCAGCCGGTCACAACAAGCAAGCTACCAGCTGAAATCATCACAGCCAGGTTTTTTTTCAATACATCAGAAATCATCATAAGTCTGGTCTCCAGTTTCCCCGTGATTTTTCGGGTCAAATTTTATAACTAGTAAGCTGGAGTTTAGTCTGAAAAGAAGCGTTTTTCTGTGATCGCGGCCTAATTATTGGGTTTCTTTATTTCCCGAATCAGTACTTAAGTAGTGCCGAACCCCAGGTAAAACCGCCGCCGAAGGCCTCAAGCAGCACTACTTCACCGCGCTGAATCCTGCCATCACGTACAGCCGTATCAAGCGCCAGCGGCACAGAAGCAGCCGAGGTGTTACCATGCTTATCCACCGTTACGACCACATGATCCGTCGACATTTTCAGCTTTTTAGCGGTTGCATTAATAATCCGGCGGTTGGCCTGGTGAGGGACCAGCCAATCCACGTCAGATTTTTTCATATTATTGTGAGCCAGCGTTTCATCAACGATCCTGCCCAGCGTATTAACAGCCATCTTGAAGACTTCATTACCTTTCATGGTAATACCGCCGCCGCCCTCTAGAATCTGGCTCTTGCCTGTTGATACACCATAATTCACTGACAGTAAATTTTCATATTGCCCATCGGCATGTAAATGTGTCGATAAAATTCCGGGCTCGTCACTATTTTCCAGGACAACCGCACCTGCCCCATCACCAAATAACACACAGGTAGTGCGATCAGTCCAGTCAAGAATGCGAGACAAGGTCTCTGCACCAACTACCAATGCGCATTTACTGGTTCCTGCCTTAAAGAAATTATCGGCTATTCCCAGCGCATAAACGAAACCTGTACACACGGCCTGCACATCAAAAGCTGTACATCCATGAATATCCAGGCGCTGTTGTAGCAAACAGGCAGTACTTGGGAATACACGATCTGGTGTTGTTGTCGCAACGATTATAAGATCAATATCGTCTTTGGTTTTACCGGAGGCCTCCAAAGCTTTTATTGCAGCCTGTTCGGCGAGATCTACGGTGAATTCGTCATCGGCAGCAATATGGCGCTCATCAATGCCGGTGCGGTCGTGAATCCATTCCGCAGTAGTATCGACGATTTTTTCTATGTCTTTATTGGTGAGAATTTTTTCAGGCAAATAACTGCCTGTCCCCGCTATTCTTGCGTAACTCAAACTACCTGCTCCAATAATGAGGCCATTTTTGTACGGATATTCTGCGGGACAGATTTCTCAACTTCTAGCAAGGCAATTTCAATCGCGTTTGCATAACCAATGATGTCAGCGCCGCCATGGCTTTTTATAACAATACCGTTTAAACCTAACATACTAGCACCATTATAGGACCTGGGGTCGATACGTTTTTTGAACGCCTTGAGTACAGGCATAGCAATAAGTGCTGCCAATTTATTATATAGCCCCCTGCCAAATTCATCTTTCATAAAATGACTTATCATCTTGGCAACACCCTCTGATGTCTTTAAAGATATGTTACCGACAAAACCATCGCATACTACAACATCGACACTGCCGTTATATATATCGTCACCTTCCACATAGCCGATATAGTTTATCGGGGCAGTTGCCAATAATGCATCAGCCTGTTTGACCTGCGCATTCCCCTTCATGGCCTCGGAACCAATATTCAACAAACCGACCCTCGGTTTAGCTGTGCTGTCGACAGCCTCGGCTAAAACCGAACCCATAACAGCAAACTGGAACAGATGATCCGCACTGCAATCGACGTTCGCACCCAGATCAAGCATGTGGGTATGGCCAGTGATTGATGGGATGGTTGTGCTAATCGCCGGGCGATCGATGCCTGGCAAGGTTTTTAGTACAAACTTGGCAATACCCATTAACGCACCGGTATTACCTGCGCTTACAGCTGCCTGCGCTTTTTCCTCACGAACCAGATTGATTGCGACACGCATGGACGAATCTTTTTTCTTGCGAATTGCCATTCCGGGTTCGTCATGCATTTCTACAACCTCAGAAGCATGGACTATCTCAATTTGATTATTCAGCGCGATGTTATTTTCATTCAGGCATTGCCGTATTTTCGTTTCATCGCCAACCAGTATGATACGAATTGTCTTATGACCTCGAATGACCCGGGCAGCCGCTGGTATTACAACCTCTGGCCCAAAGTCGCCTCCCATGGCGTCAATCGCAATTGTTGCCGTTTCAGGCATTAATGGATGTAACCCGCTGTAACTTATGAATAACTACAAAAACTAGCCTTCAAAAACATCGCCAGTTTCTACCACTTTACGGCCTTTGTAGTATCCGTCCGGTGTTACATGATGGCGCAGATGAGTTTCTCCTGATGTAGGGTCTACTGATAGAGCCTTGCTAGTCAGTGAGTCATGTGACCGACGCATGCCACGCTTTGAACGGGTCTTTCTAGATTTTTGTACTGCCACGGTTTTCTCCCGGTAATATAATAGTAAATTGCAATTAAGCTTAATCTGTCTTCAAATCTTTCAACACGGCGAATGGATTGTCTTTTAGTTCATCCTTTCGCCTTTGTTCGTTCATTTTCTCAAGAAAACTGGAACACTCACTCTGGTGAGTCGTTACCATCGGCAGTGCCAGAATTAATTCATCTTCAAGAACATCAATAAGTGACTGCTCTTCTCCTTCTACCAAATAAGGCTCCATATCAGCCGGCAAGGACTCGACCTGCGCTTCGCTCTTAATCAGGCCAAGCTTGAAATGCCCCAGCAGTTCCTGCTGCATTGGTTCGGCACAACGTTGGCAAATCACCTCCACGGTGGCCTTTACCGTACCCTGCAAGCAATAAAAACCTACGCTGGATCCAAAAAACAAATCTGCGGCCAGCTCACCCGAAGTATCGTTTATTAGGTCATGCAGTCTATTGAGCTCAGCCAGGGGCCATTGCCCCTTGAGACTCACATTCCTCTCGGCCTGCTTCAAAAAATTCAGTGTTTCGGGCAGCCGCGACGACATAACCGGCGTATTTTAATGTAAATCTGCTTTTCTGTACACATTCCATATAAATCAATGATTTCCAGTAAAAACGTCCGGAAATCACAGCTCAGTGGCCAGAATATCACCCATAATATCAAGCACATATCACAAACAGCCCGAATCGTTTAGAATTGCGATACAGACATCCCAGGACGCCAGGATTACTATATCCCGATGAAACTCATTCTTGCCTCAACCTCTCCTTTCAGAAAGGAGTTACTGCAACGTCTGGAAGTTGAGTTCACCTGCATGTCGCCGGATGTCGATGAGACTCCCGCTAAGAATGAAAGCATAGAAGATATGGTAATTCGTCTTGCCGAACTCAAGGTGCGAGCCGTGGCCAAGCACTTTTCCAACGATCCAGATGGCGCGCTCATAATAGGCTCTGACCAGAGCGCCGTATTGAATGGAAAACCGCTCAACAAACCCGGCAACTTCGATAACGCCTTTAAGCAGCTCAAGGCCGCCTCCGGCCAACGAATCGAATTTCTGACCGGCTTATGCTTATACAACACCCTCACTCAAAAAACACATATAGCCTGTGTGCCCTACACGGTTGTGTTCAAGCAACTCTCTGAATACACCATAGAGCGTTATCTAAAAAAAGAAGAGCCCTATCATTGCGCTGGCAGCTTCAAATCAGAGGGACTGGGCGTGATTTTATTTGAAAAATTTGAAGGTGATGACCCTAGCGCCTTAATAGGATTACCCCTGATTAAGTTAGTAGAGCTTTTGGAACTGGAAGGCTTTGAGTTATTAGGAAAATAACTGTAACCATTGTGGGCTCAGCATTTATACTCGATCAAAGATTTTTTATTAACCTTACTTATAGTCTGGTGCGTCGCCGTCACACAACAATGAGAAAAAAGCATGCGTAAATTAACTTATTCTGCATGGAGAATTTTTTATAAGGCAATTTTCAGTTTCAGCATTCCAATGATGTTGATGCAAGCCGCAAATGCACAGGACCTGGTAACAGAAGAACAGTTGTTCGGCGAAATGCCGATTGTGCTTTCTGCTTCACGCCTGGCGCAGCCGATCGTTGAGGCACCAGCTGCAGTAACAATTATTGATCAGGAAATGATTGAGGCTTCCGGCGCGCGTAACCTGGTTGATGTTTTTCGACTGGTACCGGGATTTGTCACCGCCAACTGGAATGGCCATCGAGCCATCGTCGCGCCTTATGGTATGGCAGATGCCTTTTCCCGACGCATGCAGATATTGATTGATGGCCGTTCGGTGTATAAGCCGGATTTTGGCGGGGTGACCTGGTCCGATATACCACTGGCACTGGAAGACATTGAAAAAATTGAAGTTGTACGCGGGCCGAATGCCGTCACTTATGGTGCCAATTCATTTCTAGGTGTAATTAATATTATTACCAAATCTGCCGCATCAATACGTGGCACCCATGTCAAATATACCACCGGAAGACAGGATACGGCAGACACCCTGCTGCAACATGGTAGCGCAGGAAAAGACCTGGATTACCGGATAACACTGGCTCGCCAGCAGGACACGGGTTTTACCGATATCAATGATAATCGCCAGGCATCATTTTTTAATGGTCGACTAGATTACCGTGCCGGCAACAATGATACGATCAATTTTCATTTAGGTGCCAGCAGTGGCTATCTCGGTACAGGCGATCCCAGCGCCTTTACCGATCTACCGCGTGAAGAGAAAATTGACAGCCACTTTCAGCATATCCAGTGGACCCACCTGTCAGAAACAGCAGGCGAATTTTCCCTCGAGTACTACCACAACTATCATGAATCCGAAGACTCTTATTTAGTAGACCTCAATCCATTTATCACAAATGTTTCGGTCGACTATGATATCGTCTCTGAACGCCATGATATTGAATTCCAGCATACGCTGGCTTTTGATAATTACCTGCGTTTGATCTGGGGCTTCGGCGCACGTCAGGATACGGTTATTGCAGAAGGAATATTTAACACTGCCTCTGAACTTAAAAATGATCTCTGGCGAGGCTTTGTTAATACCGAGTGGCGACTAAACGACAGCTTACTGATTCATGCAGGAGCAATGCTCGAAGATACGACCATTACCGAAAAAGAACTGTCGCCCCGTATAGCCATCAACTACCATATCATTCCGGGCCATACCCTCCGAGCCAGTTAT
>Ga0224506_10003619_pt1 | contig 10174 bp, 13 predicted proteins | sample SF_Jan12_sed_USG_2_FD_169108 | JGI IMG/M metagenome (GOLD analysis project Ga0224506, IMG submission 169108) | Sediment microbial communities from San Francisco Bay, California, United States - SF_Jan12_sed_USGS_8_1 | ecosystem: Environmental > Aquatic > Marine > Sediment | place: USA...
ATAAGTCATTAATACAAGATTTTAAAATTTCCAAACCAAAAATTGCAGTGTTAGGTCTAAATCCTCATTGTGGAGATAATGGGGTTATTGGTAATGAAGATGATGAAATCATAAAGCCGACTATAGAAAATATCCAAAGTCAAGGTAAATTGGTTTATGGACCTTATTCAGCCGATAGCTTTTTTGGTTCAAAAGCATATCAAAATTTTGATGGAATATTAGCTATGTATCACGACCAAGGCTTAGCGCCGTTTAAAACCTTATCATTCGGTGAAGGTGTTAATTTTACTGCCGGATTAAATAAGGTTAGGACATCGCCCGACCATGGAACAGGGTACGAAATTGCAGGTAAGGGATTAGCAAACAACGGTTCATTTAAGCAAGCTGTTTTTATGGCAGTAGATATTTATAAATCCCGAAAGGAATATGAGGAATTAATAGAAAATAGATTGGCTGTAAGAAAGTAATATATTTTTTATCAATTCATTAAATATTTTATATCTTTGCACGCTCGAAATTTGATGTATTTGATGAAAAAGAAAATGTTCGTTATACCTTTTAGAGGTCTTAAAGAAGGAAAGCATCAATTCGATTATGTTATAGAAGATACGTTCTTTGAAGTTTATCAATATGAAGATATTTTAGGGTCTAACATTACAGTTAAGCTCGATTTTATTAAAAAAAGCACGATATTAGAACTAAACTTTAGTGCGAAAGGTGATGTTAAATTAGCATGTGACCTTTCGAATGAATTATTCCAACAGCCAATCGCAGGAGAATTGAATTTAGTGGTTAAGTTTGGAGAAGAATATAATGACGAAAATGAAGAAGTGCTAATTTTACCACATGAGGCTTATGAAATTGATGTAGCCCAGTATATTTTTGAAATGATTGTGCTTTCATTACCTTCAAAAAGGATTCATCCGGGGATCATTGAAGGAACCTTAAAGTCAGACATATTAGATAAATTAAAAGAATTACAACCGAAAGAAAATAAGAATAATAAATTTTCAGACCCTAGATGGGATAAATTGAAAGAGCTATTAACAGATAAAAAATATAAAGATGGCACATCCTAAAAGAAAAATTTCTAAGCAGAGAAGAGATAAGAGAAGAACGCATTATAAAGCATCAGTTCCTCAAATAGCCGTTGATCCTACTACGGGTGAGGCACATTTATATCATAGAGCTCATTGGCATGAGGGTAAATTATATTACCGTGGTCAAGTAGTTATCGACAGTGAAGAAAATGCTGCATAACAGCTTTATTAAAAAATACCAAAAACCCTCAATTTTGAGGGTTTTTTTTATGTTTTTTAGTTAAAAACGGCGAAAAACAATACTTTTTTGCTATAAAACCCAAATAAATTTCATTACTTTGACGCCACTTTTGGATAGAATTTTTCTTAAAATTGATTAAACATGAGTAAAATTACTGCCGCGATAACAGCTGTAGGGAAATATGTTCCAGACTATGTCTTAACCAATAAAATTCTGGAAACAATGGTGGATACTAATGATGAATGGATAACTTCCCGTACAGGAATTAAAGAGAGAAGAATTCTAAAAGAGAAAGGTAAAGGAACTTCTTTTTTGGCGATTAATGCAGCTAAAGATTTACTTTCTAAATCAAATATTGACCCTAAAGATATCGAACTTGTTATAGTAGCCACGGCTACGCCTGATATGCAAGCTGCATCTACTTCCGCTTATGTAGCCTCGAAAATTGGAGCGACAGAGGCATTTTCATTTGATCTGGAATCAGCATGTTCAAGTTTCTTATTTGGAATGTCAACTGCATCAAGTTATATTGAATCTGGTAAGTATAAAAAAGTATTACTTATTGGAGCCGATATGAATTCGTCAATGATAGATTATACCGACCGAACAACATGTATTATTTTTGGAGATGGAGCAGGAGCAGTCCTATTCGAGCCCAATATTGAAGGCCTAGGTTTAAAAGATGAGTATTTGCGCAGTGATGGTAACGGACGTGAATTCCTTCAAGTAGCCGCTGGTGGGTCAGTCTTACCTGCTTCTATGGATACAATAAAGAATAAACAACATTTTGTGCATCAAGACGGCCGAACAGTTTTTAAATTTGCGGTATCTAATATGGCGGATGTTAGTGAAAAAATGTTGACAAGAAATAATTTGACCAAAAAAGATATTGCTTGGTTAGCACCTCACCAGGCCAATAATAGAATAATTGAAGCAACCGCAAACAGAATGGATTTACCAATGGATAAGGTGATGGTCAATATTCATAAATACGGAAATACAACATCTGCTACATTACCTTTATTACTTTGTGATTATGAAACTAAACTCCATAAAGGAGATAATATAATTTTTGCTGCCTTTGGAGGAGGCTTCTCGTGGGGAGCCATTTATCTCAAATGGGCTTATAATTCGAACTAATTAACAAAACCTAACTATAATGGATTTAAAAGATATTCAAAACCTTATTAAATTTGTTGCTAAATCTGGAGCAAGCGAAGTTAAATTAGAAATGGAAGATGTTAAAATCACCATTAGAACCGGCTCGGAAAAACCGGACACGACTATTATTCAGCAAGCACCTGTAGCAAGTGTTCCAACGCAAATACAAACCCCACCGGCTCCGGTCCAAGAAGAACCAGCCGCGAGTACTAAGAGTGTTTCTGACAAAGAATCTAAATATGTCGTTATTAAATCACCAATAATTGGTACTTTTTATAGAAAGCCATCACCAGATAAACCATTATTTGTTGAAGTAGGAAGTACAATAAACGTTGGAGATACGGTTTGTATCATTGAAGCCATGAAACTCTTCAATGAGATTGAATCTGAGGTAGCAGGTAAAATTGTGAAAATTTTAGTTGATGATGCTACACCTGTTGAATTTGATCAACCTTTATTTTTGGTAGACCCATCATAATTTCATTAATAATTAAATAAAGAAATTATGTTTAAAAAAATACTAATAGCCAATAGAGGCGAAATAGCCCTTCGAATCATTCGAACGTGTAAGGAAATGGGAATTAAGACAGTGGCGGTTTATTCTACTGTAGATTCTGAAAGCCTACATGTGCGTTTTGCAGATGAGGCGGTATGTATCGGGCCTGCTGCGAGTAGCGAATCTTATCTAAAAATATCGAATATTATTGCTGCAGCAGAAATTACGAATGCTGACGCTATCCATCCAGGCTATGGGTTTTTAAGTGAAAACTCTAAATTTTCAAAAATTTGTTCCGAACATGGTATTAAATTCATTGGTGCTTCCCCAGAAATGATAGATCAGATGGGTGATAAAGCCAGTGCAAAGTCTACTATGAAGGCTGCCGGAGTGCCAACTATTCCTGGGTCTGAAGGATTATTAGAATCATATGAGCAGGCTGCTGAAATTGCTAATGAAATGGGTTACCCTGTAATGCTTAAAGCAACAGCAGGGGGCGGAGGGAAAGGTATGAGAGCAGTTTGGAAAGAAGAAAATCTAATTAAAGCATGGGAATCTGCCCGTCAAGAGGCTAAAGCAGCTTTTGGAAATGATGCCATGTACATGGAAAAATTGATTGAAGAACCCAGACACATTGAGATTCAAATTATAGGAGATTCTTACGGAAAAGCCTGTCATTTATCTGAAAGAGATTGTTCAATCCAAAGGCGCCATCAAAAATTAACAGAAGAGACTCCTTCACCATTTATGACGAGTGCCTTAAGAAAAAAAATGGGTGAAGCTGCTGTTAAAGCGGCTGAATATATTAAATATGAAGGCGCAGGAACTATTGAATTCTTAGTTGACAAACATAAAAATTTCTATTTTATGGAGATGAATACTAGAATTCAAGTTGAGCATCCTATTACAGAACAAGTTATTGATTTTGATTTAATTCAAGAACAGATACTAGTAGCGGCAGGGGTGCCAATTTCTGGAAAGAATTATACACCAAATCTGCATTCTATTGAATGTAGAATAAATGCGGAAGATCCATTTAATGGATTTAGACCATCTCCAGGTAAAATAACTACCCTACATTCTCCCGGAGGACATGGTGTGAGATTGGATACACACGTGTATGCCGGATATACAATCCCGCCGAATTATGACTCTATGATTGCGAAGCTTATTACAACGGCACAGACCAGGGAAGAAGCCATTAATAAAATGAAAAGAGCCTTAGACGAGTTTGTAATTGAAGGAATTAAAACAACTATTCCTTTTCATAGGCAGTTAATGGATCACCCTGATTATTTGGCAGGTAACTATACTACCAAGTTTATGGAAAGTTTTGAAATAAAAGAAGAATAGCATAAAATCATAATCGTTTTTCAAAGGATATAGTTTACTATATCCTTTTTTAGTTATTTTTGGTTGCAATTTATTATAAAATGAAACAAAAAGACTTACATATTGATGGGATTGATAAGATTATTCTTAAAAACTTGATGGAAGATGCCCGTGCATCGATTCTAAGTATCGCCAGGGAAGTGGGGATTTCGGGGGCAGCCATTCACCAGAGATTAAGAAAACTCGAAAAGTCAGGTTTGTTAACGGGGTCCAAGTTTATTATCAATCCCAAAATATTAGGTTATAAAACTCTGGCATTTGTAGGTATTTTCTTAGACGCTGCAAGTACTTATAAAGAAGCGCTTAAACGTCTGGAAGATATAGATGAAGTTATAGAGAGTCATTATACTACCGGGAATTACGCCATATTTGTTAAGATTTTATGCAAGGATAATGAGCATTTAATGCAAGTATTAAATAAACAAATTCAAGCGATCAAAGGTGTGTCAAGAACAGAAACATTTATTTCCTTAGATCAGCAGATCGATAGACAGATCAAAATCTAATAAAAAATCCAGCTTTTGCTGGATTTTTTTATCTTTTAAAATGGGTTAATTAATCTCTCGAACCTAAAATTTGAATACCCCAATATAGCAACATTGCCAGAGAACCTAACGCCGCTACTAAATATGTTCTCGCGGCCCATTTTAGAGCATCTTCTGATCCTTTGAACTCTTGCTGACTAACCATATTTTTATTTTTTAACCAGGCGAGTGCCCTATTACTGGCATCGTATTCAACAGGTAAAGTTATAAAACTGAACAATGTTGCCATCCCCATAAAACCTAAACCAATAACGGCAATAGTAAATCCAATACCACTAGTCCCCGAAACGGCACCGAGTATTAATCCTCCAATTACTAACCATTGTGAAAATTTCGATGTTATACTTACCACAGGAACTAATTTAGATCTCATTTGTAACCATTGATAAGCTTGAGCATGTTGTACCGCATGACCAACTTCATGAGCTGCAACCGCCGCCGCCGCGGCATTTCTTTGACTATATACACCTTCACTTAGGTTTACGGTCTTATTCACCGGATTGTAATGATCGGTTAACATTCCAGAAGTTGAAATAACCTTTACATCTCTTATACCGTGATCGGCCAACATTTTGGTCGCAATTTCAGCTCCGCTCATGTCATTGCGTAAATGTAATTTAGAATAATGTTTAAACTTGCTTTTGAGCTTATTACTAATTAGCCAACTCACCAAGGCGATTACACCAATTAATATATAGAATCCTGTCATATTTTTTATCTTTAAATTTTATTTTAAAACTAATTAAACTTAGTAAATTTACTGCATAAATTATTCCATTTTTTTAAAATTGATTAATTCATCCAAAAGTATTGACATTATTAACATATTCTTTTGAAATACAGACACGGAAGTTTTGAAAAATCATGCCAATGGTAAATGACAAAATGACAAAAAAACCTGAAATTCTCTTAATTTATACTGGTGGTACCATAGGAATGATTAAAGATTATGCAACAAATGCATTACGATCATTCGATTTTAATCATTTGCATGATAATATTCCGGAGCTATATCAATTGAATTGTATAATTGAAACGGTCTCCTTTGAAGAACCTATAGATTCGTCCAATATGAATATAAAATATTGGGTCAAAATAGTTAAAATCATCGAAGAGTATTATGATAAAAAAGATGGATTCGTAGTATTAACGGGTTCTGATACGATGTCGTATGCATCTTCTGCTATAAGTTTTATGATTGAGAATTTAGGGAAGCCTATTATCTTTACAGGTTCTCAATTACCCATAGGTGATTTGCGTACCGATGCAAAAGAAAATCTTATAACCGCTATTCAAATAGCTTCAGCCAAAAATGAAGATGATCTTCCCATGGTTACAGAAGTGGGTTTATATTTTGAGTATAAATTATATAGGGCAAATAGAACGACCAAAGTAAATGCAGAACAATTTGAAGCATTTATGTCACCCAATTATCCGCCAATTGCAGAAAGTGGTGTTCACTTGAGATTTAATAAAGAGCGATTACTAAAATTTGATAAGTCTAAAAAAATAATTTTTAGAAAAAAATTAGATGATAATATTGTTATTTTAAAATTGTTTCCAAGTATTACCAAACAAGTTGTTCAAAGTATTCTTGATATTCCAGGCTTAAAAGGTGTAGTTCTAGAGACCTATGGTTCGGGAAATGCCCCTAATGATAAGTGGTTTATTAATTTATTAAAAAAAGCCTTATTAAAAGGTGTATTCATAGTAGATGTTACACAATGTATTGGAGGAAGTGTCATATTGGGACAATATGAAACTAGTGTTCAATTACAAAAGATAGGATTGATTGAAGGTAAAGATATCACTACTGAATCTGCTATAGTAAAAATGATGTATATGTTAGGGGCAGATATCCCCAAGAAAGAATTTAAATCGATTTTTGAAAAGTCCTTGCGCGGTGAAATGACTCAATAATTTTATTTTTTTGTAATTATAATTTTTTAAGTAATTTTTTTTTGTTTTATTTGACATTCACTTTAATTAAACCGATAATTTTTAGGAGAGGTGGCCGAGTGGTTGAAGGCGCACGCTTGGAAAGCGTGTTTATGAGAAATTGTAACAAGGGTTCGAATCCCTTTCTCTCCGCAGAAGTTATTTTTTATTAAAAAAATTTATATCTTTAACCCGTTAACTAATTTAATAATTAAGATTCAAACAATGAAAAGAGCACTTACTATCCTTGCAATTACAGGATTATTATTTTTAGGCACAGTTCATAACAGTTATGCATTAAATGCAACTGTTCAAACTGAACAAGCTGCTGATGAGGCAGTCGAAAGTAAAACATTTCACCAAGAATTGAAACAACGTTTTATTGAAGGTGGACCATTCTTTATGGGAATTGTACTAATTACCTTAATTTTAGGCCTAGCAATTGCTATAGAAAGGATTATTTACTTAAACATGGCTACCACGAACACCACTAAATTAGTGAATAGTGTTGATGAAGCACTATCTTCTGGTGGAGTTGAAGCGGCGAAAGAAGTGTGTAGAAACACAAAAGGTCCTGTTGCCTCTATTTTTTATCAAGGATTAGATAGAATGGATGAAGGAGTAGAGCAAGCTGAAAAAGCTGTTGTAAGTTATGGTGGGGTTCAAATGGGGTTACTAGAGAAAAATATTTCTTGGTTATCTTTATTTATTGCCTTAGCTCCAATGTTAGGGTTCATGGGAACAGTAATTGGTATGATTAGTGCATTTGACTCTATTGAAGCTGCTGGTGATATATCGCCATCTGTTGTAGCTGGAGGTATTAAGGTAGCACTATTAACAACTGTATTTGGTCTTATTGTGGCTATCATTCTTCAGATTTTTTATAATTATATCATTTCTAAAGTAGATAGTATCGTTAACAATATGGAGGATGCTTCAATCTCATTGGTTGATTTACTTATAAGAAATAAAAAATAATAACAATGGATAAATCTAAAATATTAACTATAGTTGCTTCTGTAATAGGCGTAATAGGTGTATTTTTCCTTGTTAGAGTAATAATGGCAGGAGATGATGCAATAGAATCTTCTCTAGATCTTCAAAGTAGTATCGTTGACCCATTTATTATGTTCGCAAGATTCCTATTAATAGCCACTGCAGTTTTAACGTTGGCCATTTCCGCAGTGAATTTGGTAAAACATCCTGACGCTTTAAAGAAAGCGTTAACAGGAATTGTTGTGCTTGGAGTATTATTGGCAATTGCCTATTTTATGGCTTCTGGTGATGCTGTAACCAATTCGGTTGGAAAGGTTATTAAAGACGGTGAGGCCGGAGCAGTTTCTAAATGGGTGAGTGCTTTGATTAACTTTACCGGAATCTTAGGATTGTTAGGATTACTCGCTATTGCAGCCGGATTTGTTAAAACGTTAATAAAATAATAATAATATGGCAAGAAGAGACACCCCTGAAATTAATGCAGGATCTATGGCAGATATAGCTTTCTTGCTATTGATATTCTTTTTAGTAACTACTACGATGGATATTGATACTGGAATTTCACGTAAATTACCAGAAAAGCAGGATCCTAATATTAAACCTCCAGTATTAAAAGAAAAGAACGTATTTGAGGTAAATGTTAATCGAAGAAATGAAATTTTAGTTGAAGGTGAGCATTATATGCAGATAAAAGATCTTCGAAAGGCAGCTATGAAGTTTATAGATAATGGAGGTGGTTCAGCAGAGGCATTAAAGGCCGAAGGTATCAATCCTTGTACTTGGTGTGAAGGTGCCAAAGACCCGTCATCGTCAGATCATCCGAAAAAGGCAATTATTTCGTTGCAGAGTGATCGAGGAACTTCTTATGCAACCTATATTTCAGTTCAAAATGAATTAGTTGGAGCATATACAGATCTTCGAAACAGGTATGCTAATCAGAAGTTTGGTAGAGATTTTGATGACCTTACTAATGATCAACAAGATCTAATTAAAAAAGATATATACCCTCAAATCATTTCTGAGGCAGAACCAACAAAATAATCACACTATGTCTAAATTTAAAAAGAAGAAAAAAGGAATGCCAGGAATTTCCACGGCATCTTTACCAGATATCGTATTTATGTTGTTGTTCTTTTTTATGGTTACTACCGTAATGCGTGAAACGGATCTTAAAATAAAAAAACCTAGATTACCAAAGGCTGATCAGGTTAAAAAATTGGAACGTAAAAGTTTGGTAAGTTATATATATGTAGGTAAATCCAAGGATGGTTCTCCGGGTGATAGAATTCAATTAAATGATAGGGTTTCGGATATAAAAGATATCAAAAGTTTTATTTTTGCCGAAAGAGCTACTCATTCTGAGGCTGAAATACCGTTATTAACAACTTCAATTAAAGCTGATCTTGATGCATATGTGGGTACCATTACCGATATTAAAATAGAATTGAGAGATATTAATGCTCTGAAGATAAATTATTCAACGCTTAAAGGAAGTGCCCTGGATAATATGAAGAGATAATATTAAATTTAGTTATAATTTAAAAAAGGCAATCAGATATGATTGCCTTTTTTAGTTCATTAAATAATTATATTTGTATATGCATAAGCTCATAATTATTTTTCTTTTCATAACTTCATTTCTAAATGCTCAAAATAGTAATTCTTTTAAAGCAGACAGGTATTTAGAAGACCAGATATATATTGGTTTATCATATATTACGATTCTTAATTCACCCGAAGGTGTAAGCCAGAATGGATTTTCGAATGGATTAGCTTTAGGTTTTGTTAAAGATTTACCACTTAATGAAAAAGGAAATTTAGCTTTTGGAATTGGTTTAGGTTATGGGCGTAATACTTACTTTCAAAATATAAAAATATCAAGGCCAGATCTAATTACCATATTTGAGATTTTAGAAGATGGGGAATTTAAAAATAATAAGTTCTCATCTCATAATATTGAATTTCCGATTGAGTTCCGTTGGAGAACATCAACTCTAGAGAAATATAAATTTTGGAGAATTTATACCGGAGCCAAAATAAGTTATTCTTTTTATAATAATGCAAAACTCAGACAAGACCCAAACACGATAAAAATTTCAGGAATATCAGAAATTACAAATTGGCAGTATGGCTTAACACTGGCTGTTGGATATGGAACTTGGAATTTTAATTTTTACTATGGATTAACCGATTTGTTCTCTGATGCTTATCTCGGTGAATCCACACCCATAAAAATTAATGATTTTCGAATAGGGCTGATTTTTTATATCCTTTAAATTGAAAAAAATAAATAACTTAGAATTTGTGATGAAGCGCCAATAATAAATCCATAATAAATCTCAGATATTTTATGTGCCTTAAGTTT
>Ga0224506_10003620_pt1 | contig 10173 bp, 5 predicted proteins | sample SF_Jan12_sed_USG_2_FD_169108 | JGI IMG/M metagenome (GOLD analysis project Ga0224506, IMG submission 169108) | Sediment microbial communities from San Francisco Bay, California, United States - SF_Jan12_sed_USGS_8_1 | ecosystem: Environmental > Aquatic > Marine > Sediment | place: USA...
AGTACCACAGGACGTTCCGGATCATTGAGGATGCGCGCCAATCGCGACAGATCGGAGAACAACAGGGTGGCACGTTTATAGGTCGCGAAGCGACGGGCAAAGCCCATCACCAGTACATTTTTCTCGGGATCAGAGGTGTACTGGGTGATGCGCTTGATCAGCGCCTCACTGTAACCCGCACGACGGAAACGTGTCTCAGTACGACGGTTAACATAGTCAAGCATGCGGTTCTTGAGTTCCTGCCGCAGGCTCCAGTAACGGTGGTCCGGGATTTCATCAATACAATCCCAGTATTCCGTATTACACAATTCATTACGCCATTGTTGGAAACGAGCATCAAACAGAATCACCCATTCTCGTGCCAGGAAGGTCGAAACATGCACCCCATTGGTAACATAGGAAATGGGGTTCTCGGCATGCGGCACCTGCGGCCAGACATAACCTTCCATTTGCGAAGCCACACCGCCATGAATACGACTCACGCCATTATGAAAACGTGAGCCGTGCAGGGCCAGTACGGTCATATTGAAACTGCCGTGATTGGCCAGTGAGGCACCCAACTGGTGAAAATCGGCCATGCTGATACCCAGTTCCTTACAGTATTCAGGAAAGTAGTGATCGATGGCGTCTGCGTCAAAAATATCATGGCCGGCCGGTACAGGAGTATGCGTAGTAAATACAGTCGCACCTGCCACCAGTTCCAGGGCGCTGTTAAAATCCATTCCCTGGCTGACATATTCACGGCAACGCTCAAGAACCTGAAAGGCGGCATGGCCTTCATTGATATGCCAGACCGTAGGTTGAATACCCAGCGCACGCAATGCACGTGTGCCGCCGACGCCGAGCACGATCTCCTGCTGAATACGTGTGTTCTTGTCACCGCCATACAGCTGGAAGGTGATGTGACGATCTTCGCTGCTGTTTTCTTCCAGATCACTGTCGAGCAAATACAGTTCGATATGCCCGACGCGCACAAACCAGACCTTGAGTCTAACTTCGCGTTTACCCAACGGGGCAGTCACATAGATTTCCTCACCCTGTTTGTTCAGTGCCGGACTAACCACCAGGTCATCAAAATCCAGAGAAGAATAATGTGCCTCCTGGTTACCCTTGCCGTCGATGGTCTGCTTGAAGTAGCCCTGCCGATACAGCAGGCCCATGGCGACAAAAGGCACGCCCAGATCACTGGCGGCCTTGCAGTGGTCACCGGCGAGGATACCCAGACCGCCGGAGTAAATCGGGAAGCTCTCGTGCAGGCCGAACTCGGCACAGAAATAGGCTACGCGGTCGGTTTTCACATCCAGGTTTTCAAGAATGGCCTTGTTAACTTTCTTGCTGTGATAGGTGTGATAGGTCGACATAACCCGGTTGTACTCTTCCATAAACAAATTGTCTTTTACGGCCCTGTTGAGTTTGTCCTGTTCGACACGGCGTAAAAAAACCGTTGGATTGTGATTACAGGATTCCCATAAGTCTTCATCAAGACGGAAGAACAGGCCACGTACACCCCGGTCCCAGCTGTATAACAGGTCAGCTGCCAGTTCCTGTAAACCTGCCAGTTGTTTGGGAATAGTTGGAATAGCTTCCAGTTTAAAAATTGTTTCGCTCATAGCTGACCTGCTCTCTATGGATATTAATAGTTGGTTAGTAAAGTACCGATTGTTCAGGTAATGACATCGGGTGTATTACGGCCGATACTGGCTGACAACTGCATTAACTCTTCGGCAATGGCAAACAGGGGGGCAAGAAATTCCTGGGTATCGTCTTGTAGCTGGCCATTCGGTGATTCATAACGTTCATAATACATGCGCACCGTAGCGCCTTCTGTGCCCGTCCCCGACATGCGTATGATAATGCGTGACACATCACCGAACAGGATACGGATTCCCTGTCCCTCACTTCGACTGCCATCGACGGGATCCAGATAACTGAAATCATCGGCGGCCGTAATCGTGTCACCTGCAAACTGACGGCCGGGCAAGGCAGCCAGGTTGTCGCGCAACTGATTGATCATCGCCGTGGCCCTCTCCTTATCGACCCCTTCGTAGTCATGGCGACTGTAATAATGCCGACCGAATTTTTTCCAGTGCTCCAGCACGATGTCTTTGACCGATTGTTTTTTTACGGCGATCAGATTCAGCCAGAACAACACGGCCCACAGGCCATCCTTTTCACGAATATGATCCGAACCGGTACCAAAGCTCTCTTCACCACACAGGGTGATCAGCCCGGCATCCATCAGGTTTCCGAAAAACTTCCAACCGGTTGGTGTTTCATAACACTCCACACCGATATACTCGGCGACCACGTCGGCCGCCCGACTGGTGGGCATGGAACGTGCCACTCCCCGGATACCGCCGGGGTAACCCGGTACAAAATGGGCATTGGCCGCCATAATGGCCAGGCTGTCACTGGGGGTGACAAACATATTACGACCGAGGATCATATTACGATCACCATCTCCGTCAGAGGCTGCACCGAAATCCGGTGCCGTCAAAGGTTGCGCAAACAACTTGACCAATTCTTTTGCATACACCAGATTGGGATCAGGATGGCCACCACCAAAATCCTCCAGCGGCTGGATATTCATTAGCGATTCTTCGCTTGCCCCCAGGCGCCGTACAAAAATTTCACTGGCATAGGGCCCGGTAATGGCGTGCATGGCGTCGAAGGCCAGGCTGAATACGCCGCTATTAAACAAACCTTTAATCGCCGCAAAATCAAACAGGTCTGCCATTAGTTCAGCATAATCGGCGACCGGATCGATTATATCGACGGTCATCTCACCGACCCGCAATACAGTGCAGGTATCGAGATCAATATCTTCACATTCCAGTATGCGGTATTCATTCAAACAGGATGCGATGTCATAGATACGATCTGTCATCGCTTCTGTAGCAGGCCCACCATTGCGGGCGTTGAACTTGATACCGAAGTCACCCTCAGGGCCGCCGGGGTTGTGACTGGCGGAGAGAATAATGCCGCCATCCAGTTTGTGTTTGCGAATCACGACAGAGGCGGCCGGTGTGGACAGAAAACCATGTTGGCCCACCAGTAATTGTTTAAAGCCGTTGGCTGCCGCCATTTTGATAATGGTCTGAATAGCTTCACGATTGTAAAAACGGCCATCACCCCCCACCGCAAGGGTCGACTTCTCATCAGCAGGAATACTGTCAAAAATGGCCTGTACAAAATTTTCAAGATAATGGGGGGTCTGAAAAACGGTCACCTTTTTGCGTAAGCCGGACGTGCCCGGTTTCTGGTCGGCAAAAGGTGTGCTTGCCCTGGTCAGGATTTTCATTTTATCTATCGCTATTCCAACACTCATGTCTCTATTCACTAGTCAATATTCGTGCCATGGAGCAGACATATCGCCTGTCCCGTAAAAAAAATTATCATCCCAATATCATGTACTTAAGTACACAGTGTCGAGGTGGACCCAGGACAAAAGATTTTTTCTCCTGTATTGATAGAAGAAACTGGTGCAAGTTGCAAAAACACCGCACAATGGTAGTGCAAGTTTTTGTTGTTTGCTATGGATTTCAGAGCCTGGAGACCTACATCAGGGCTGGAACGATGATAGCAATAATAAAACAAACAGCAGATGAACGAAACAAAAAACAGGACAGATAGCCCCATGAAGACATCAAATGTGCCCCAGGCCGGCAATTCCTCTGCCTGGCAGGCGCTGCAAGAGCATGCCAAATTCATGTCAACCCAGCATATTCGACAGTTATTTGACAATGACCCCGATCGCTTTGGCAAATTTCATATCCAGCTAAATGATATTCTGCTGGATTACTCAAAAAACATTCTTGATGAAAATACTCTACAACTGCTAATTCAACTGGCCGAACAGGCCAGGCTGTCAAACTGGGTCGAGGCCCTATTCAAGGGTGAAAAGATCAACCATACGGAAGGGCGTGCCGTGTTACATATGGCCCTGCGTGATCGTTCCGCCATGACTGACAAAGCAGACAGCCCGTTCTACCAGGAAATCCACCAGGAACTGGATCGCATGCGCGATATCAGTGTGCAGTTACGCAACAAACAATGGCTGGGGGCAACCGATCAGCCAATCACGGATATAGTTAACATCGGTATCGGTGGTTCTGATCTCGGTCCCAAAATGGTCACCGAGGCCCTCGCCCCCTATGCGACCCATTCGCTACGATTACATTTTGTCTCTAATATTGATGAAAATCACCTTTACGATACCCTGCAAACACTTAAACCGGAAACCACCCTGTTTCTTGTTTCATCGAAAAGCTTTGGCACCCTGGAAACCCTGCTAAATGCCAAAACTGCCCGTAAGTGGTTGCTCAAATCCCTGGGCAGTACCAGCCTGTTACGGCAGCATATGCTGGCCATTACCGCCAATTCAGAAGCCGCGCTCAAATTCGGTATTCATCCCGAGCGCATCCTGCGAATCTGGGACTGGGTGGGGGGGCGTTATTCCCTGTGGTCAGCCATCGGGCTGCCAGTGGCCATTGCAGTGGGAATGGAGCGTTTTGAACAACTCCTGGAAGGTGCGTATGAAATGGATATGCACTTTCAACAAGCACCCATGCAACAAAATATGCCGGTCATCCTCGCCTTACTGGGTATCTGGTATAACAATTTCTTTGAGGCCGGCAACCATGCCATCCTGCCCTATGATGAGCACATGAAAAGTTTTCCCGCCTATTTGCAACAGGCCGATATGGAAAGTAACGGTAAATCGGTAGACCGGGCCGGTAACAAGGTCAGCTATCACACCGGCCCGGTAATTTTCGGTGATGTCGGCATTCGCGGCCAGCACGCCTTTTATCAGTTACTGCATCAGGGTACCCGATTCATCCCGGCTGATTTTCTGGTGGCCATGGAAAACAGGAAAAATAATAAACACCATCATCGCGCCCTGTTGGCCAATGTGTTTGCCCAGACCGAAGCACTGATGCGTGGCCGTACTGCGGCAGAAGCCCGTGAAGAAATGCTGGCCCAGGGTATGGCGGAAGATCAGATTAACAGGCTGCTAGCCTATCGCAGCTTTGACGGTAACAAACCGAGCAATACCCTGCTGTATAAAACCACCGATGCCAAAACCCTCGGTGCACTGATCGCTTTGTACGAACACAAAATTTTTGTACAGGGGGTGATCTGGAATATCAATTCGTTTGATCAATGGGGTGTGGAGCTGGGCAAACAACTGGCCAATTGTATTATCGACCAGCTAAATGAAACAGATATGGTGGCCAACCATGATGCATCGACCAATGCACTGATCAACCACTATAAAAAATCCAGTTCACGAAAGAAATAACTGAATTACCCCGTGGCCTCTTCATCATCCTCCACCGCTTCGGTGTATTTGCAATCCTGTTGCGGACAGACCTTTTCGGTGCCTCGGCGTTTGGTGGTTTTAAGGGTAAGCATAGGAAAGCCACAATCGGGACAGGCCTGATTAACGGGTTCATTCCATACCGCGTACTTACAATCCGGATAGCCTGAACAGGAAAAGAAGATCTTGCCGCGGCGTGACTTGCGTTTGAGCATACTCCCCTTTTTACATTCGGGACACTGCACACCGGTGTCTTCCGGCTTTTCCAGTGGCTCGATATATTTACAATCGGGATAGCCGCTGCAGCCAATAAACTTGCCATACTTACCATGACGCACCAGCAGTTCAGACTGACATTCCGGACACTTACGGTCCTTGACCAATTCCTTGTCTTCCTCTTCCGAGTCACCATTGACGTTACGGGTGTAATCACATTCAGGATAATTATTACAGCCGACAAAGCGGCCTCGCCGGCCAAGTCGAATCGCCAGGTCACCGCCACAGGTCGGGCATTTCTCATCCATGGCCTCATGCGTGACGTCCTTGCGATCGACATTGGCTTCCTTGTCGATCACCAGGTCTTTAAAGGGCTGCCAGAACTTGTGCATCATTGGCACCCAGTCCTCTTCACCACGGGAGATAGCGTCCAGCTCATCTTCCATATTAGCGGTAAAGGCATAATCGACATACTGGGTAAAATGTTCGGTCAGGAACTTGTTCACCACCCGACCGACATCGGTGGGGATAAAACGTTTCTTGTCCATCTCCACATATTCGCGGGCCTGCAGAGTGGAAATGATCGAGGCATAGGTCGAGGGTCGACCGATGCCGTGTTCTTCCAGGGATTTCACCAGACTGGCTTCCGAGTAACGTGGGGGTGGCTCAGTGAAGTGTTGTTCAGGTTTAATCTTCAATAAGGTGACATCCTGACCTACTTCCAAAGGAGGCAACATCTTTTCATCATCATCAGTCTTGCTGTCATCGGTCCCTTCCTGGTAAACCGCCATAAAGCCGGGTGACACCAGGGTAGAGCCATTGGCACGAAACATGTGTTTATCTGTAGCAGAAAGATCAACCGCTACCGTATCGAGAGTGGCATGAATCATCTGGCAGGCAATAGTGCGTTTCCAGACCAGCTCGTACAGGCGGAACTGATCTTTTGTCAGGTGACTTTTGATCTGTTTGGGCTCATGCAAAACCGAGGTTGGTCGAATGGCTTCGTGCGCTTCCTGGGCATTTTTGGATTTAGTTTTGTAGGTACGCACTTCCTTGGGCACATTCTCCGCACCAAACTTATCCGCGATATAACCACGAATCTCAGCCAGCGCCTCTTCGGCAAGGTTGACTGAGTCGGTACGCATGTAGGTGATCAAACCGACGGTCTCACCACCAATGTCGATACCTTCATATAACTGCTGGGCAACACTCATGGTCTTCTTGGCGGTAAAGCCCAGCTTGCGTGAGGCCTCCTGTTGCAGGGTGGAAGTAGTAAATGGCGCTGCCGGGTTGCGCTTGCGCTTTTTCTTGTCCACCTTGCCGATATGTAATTTGCCCTTGGCGGCGGTAGCGAGGTCACTTTCCGCCTGTTTGGCGGTGGCTTCGTTATCAATACTGAACTGGCTGAGCTTCTCACCGTTTAGCTGGATCAGCTTGGCGCTGAAACCGCTCTCGTCAATCTGGACATCCGCCTCAACAGACCAGTATTCACGTGGTTTAAACTTTTCAATTTCCAGTTCGCGCTCCACGATCAATCGCAGCGCCGGGCTTTGTACCCGTCCGGCCGACAGGCCGCGGCGGATCTTTTTCCACAGCAGGGGCGAGAGGTTAAAGCCCACCAGGTAATCCAGTGCACGACGGGCCAACTGGGCATTGATCATGGGCTGGGAAAGTTCGTGTGAGTTGGCAACGGCCTCGTTCACCGCCCGCTTGGTGATTTCATGGAAGGTCACACGGCCGACTGTCTTGTCTTTGAGAATGCCGCGATCTTTAAGAATTTCATACAGGTGCCAGGAAATGGCTTCACCCTCGCGATCCGGGTCAGTCGCGAGGTACAGGACTTCGGCCTTTTTCATGGCCTTGGCAATGGCATCGACATGCTTTTCGTTCTTTTCGATCAGCTGGTACTTCATGGCAAAGTCATTGGCCGGGTCAACCGCCCCTTCCTTGGGTAACAGGTCCCGCACATGGCCGTATGAAGCCAATACCTCAAAATCCTTGCCAAGGTATTTCTTAATGGTTTTGGCCTTGGCCGGCGATTCCACAATAACCAGATTTTTTGCCATAACTATCCTACTTCTCGTCTATATCCTATAAAAGCAAATGCCCGCTATGGGCGGGCACTGTACTCTGTATACACATTTGCCACAATCAATGCAGGTGCCCTACGGCCTCGTCGAACACCAGATCTTCCATCCAGGCAAAGGCCGCTTCCTGCCCAGGCTGGTTAAACAGCACCATCAATACGACCCATTTTAGCTGGTCGAGATCAAATTCTTCTGATTCCAGCGCCATCACGCGATCGATGACCATTTCCCGAGTGACATGGTCCAGCACACCGGTCTGCTCCAGAAACTGCAGGAATCCACGACTGTGGACATCCAGTTTTTCACATTCCGAATCGGTGTAAACCCTGATCGAGGCGGTATTCAGGGGGATAGCGTAAGGCTTGTCCTGCATATCGGCCAGACCTTCCAGCCAGTCAAAGGCCTTGCTGATCTCGGTTTGATGAAAGCCGGCGGCCTGCAATTCGGTCCTGAGGGATTCTTCATCCGAATCGAATTCTATTTCATCATTCATATAATTTTCAAACAGATACATCAGCACGTCGAGTATGTTCTCTTTCATCATTTTTCCTCTTACCGGTCTGAGAATATAGACCGCCCGCCGTAGTTTCAACTATTCCGTGCAATTCTAATACCAAGAGCATGGAACAAACTGACTCTGCCGTCAATCCACTGCGCGCAATCACCGCATCTATCCCGATGGGCTCATAACCGACGCACTCAAGCAGCGACTGGTATGACTCATCCAGTGGCAATTCGTTCCTGGATACTTTTCCAGCAGCATCTGGCAGGTACTCATGGTCTATGTAACCCAGTTCTTCGATAATATCAGCGGCCGTTTCCACCAATTTTGCACCCTGTTTAAGCAAATTGTTACACCCTTTTGCCAACGTACTGTGGATGGAACCCGGTATCGCGAAGACGTCCCGACCCTGTTCCAGTGCCATGCGTGCGGTAATCAAGGAACCGCTACGAATTGCCGCCTCAACCACTAATACCCCTGTCGATAACCCGCTAATTATTCGGTTACGACGTGGAAAATTCTCGGCTAACGGTGCAGTACCAATGGCAAATTCGCTCACCAGCGCGCCCTGTTGCAGGATCTCTTCTGCCAGTTTTTGGTGCCTGGCAGGATAGATGCGATCCAGCCCGCTGCCGGTGACGGCAATGGTGCGTCCACCACCCGCCAGGGCACCGGCATGGGCGGCGGCATCGATTCCCAGCGCCAGTCCACTGGTCACGGTCAGGCCCTGTCGGACCATTTGCCGGGCAAACGCGTGGGCTGTTTCGCGCCCCACCGGCGAGGCATTACGGCTACCCACCATGGCTATCTGTGGGCTTTGTAGACAGGCAGGATCGCCTTTCACATACAGCACCGGGGGTGGATCGTGGATTTCTTTTAATAAGCTCGGATATTGGGCATCGGTCAGACAGAGGATGTGGCAATCGGCCTGTTCGGCCCAGCACAAATCCTGTTCGATGGCCTGCCAATCCGGTTTGGCGAGCCAGGCCCGAGTGGCCGCAGAAAAATTTATCTCTTGCCAGAGGGTATGGTCCGATTCAAAAAAGGCTCGTGGGGTAATTTTCTGGGTCAGTCGCTGAAAGGCGACCGGACCAACGCCGGGGGCCCGTATCAAGGCTAGCCAATAGGCCAAATCATCTTTACCGCCGTCCATGTCATCTCCTGGATTCCGTTCCATTTATACCAGCGGCCATTATGCCAGAAGGCCGGCTGGCAGAGTAGTCAGGGGAACAGTCGCCGGGAATTATGGGTTGGAGAAACGATCATTGATGGTCATTGACCTTTCCGCTTCGAGGATCAAAGCGTAACTCACCTTTTCAAAGGTACGAAAAACCATCATCAAACCAGCACGTTCATCGGGGAGCTTGACCGGTGAGCGGTCTATCGGGTCACGGACGTACGCGCCGTCCTGATAAATTGCCAGCACATGCCCGGTCAATATACCGTCACTTTCTCCCCGATTGAGGACCACGACACTATACTGACCAATCAGCGATACCCCTTCCAGCACTGAAATTATCTGCCCATGAACCGGTTTGGCAGGGGCACTGGGATAGAAATAATAATCGGTCTTCTTGCTTTCAAAGGGGAGCAGGCGATCCTCGTTGAGGACCTCCTGATCGGCCTCACTGACAATCAGGCTGGCCGGATCGCCCAGTTTGACGACACGGGCATCGGCGATATGCAGAATCTCATAACCCAGAATGGCATCGGTTTCCGGGTCGCGGTAAGTGACACCCGGCCGTACCACAGAATAATTTCCTATCCCGGGATCGACTATGCCACGGGCATAAACCTTGTTACCGGTACCGGCAACCAGATGGCCTTCGAAACTGGATACGATATAGGGGGCATCTTCCAGCACGTCATCATCATCGATAACACTGGCATTTTTCAGGAAGGGACCAATAATTTCGTAGGGTAGAGTCGAAATGGCCTTTTCCAGTGGCTGAGTATGGGGTTTGGGGGATAAACGAACCGTCTTGAGGCCTTTTTTCGCGACCGGTACGCCCCCCTTGCCCTCGAGGGTCAGATAGGGTTTACCGTCG
>Ga0224506_10003621_pt1 | contig 10173 bp, 7 predicted proteins | sample SF_Jan12_sed_USG_2_FD_169108 | JGI IMG/M metagenome (GOLD analysis project Ga0224506, IMG submission 169108) | Sediment microbial communities from San Francisco Bay, California, United States - SF_Jan12_sed_USGS_8_1 | ecosystem: Environmental > Aquatic > Marine > Sediment | place: USA...
CCCTTGGATACCTAATCCAATAGGACGGTGACGCATATTGGAATTTTTAGCTTCAATTACTGGATAATAGTTTCTATCAATTACCTTATTAAGGTTTTTTGTGGCTGTATAGGTAACTTCATAAAGTTTTTGATGATCAAAGGTGCCATCTATAACAAACTTTGGCAATGCTAAAGAAGCTAAATTACAAACAGCCACTTCATCAGGAGCACTATATTCAATAATTTCGGTACACAGATTACTCGACTTAATAGTACCTAAATTCTTCTGGTTTGATTTTTTGTTGGCAGCATCCTTATAAAGCATATAAGGAGTTCCTGTTTCCATTTGAGATTCAAGTATTTGAAACCATAAATCTTGCGCCTTTACCTGTCTTCTAGCTTTACCTTCTTTTTCGTATTTATTATAAAGTCTTTCAAAATCATCACCATGACAATCGGCTAAACCAGGTGCTTCATGAGGGCAGAAAAGAGACCATTCTTCATTGTTTTCAACTCGTTTCATAAACAAATCAGGCACCCAAAGGGCATAGAACAAATCTCGTGCTCGCAACTCTTCCTTACCGTGATTCTTTTTTAAGTCTAAGAAAGCAAAAATATCATCGTGCCAAGGTTCTAAGTAAATAGCAAAACTTCCTTTACGTTTACCTCCTCCCTGATCTACATAGCGGGCAGTCATATCAAAATTACGTAGCATAGGAACTATGCCATTCGAAACACCATTTGTGCCTTTTATGTAAGAGCCTGTAGCCCTAATATTGTGTATGCTTAATCCAATGCCTCCTGCTGATTGAGATATTTTAGCCGTTTGTTTTAGGGTATCATAAATTCCTTCAATACTATCTTCTTGCATGGTTAGCAAAAAGCAGGATGACATTTGTGGTTTTGGAGAACCTGCATTAAATAAAGTTGGAGTGGCATGAGTAAACCACTTTTCAGACATTAAATTATATGTTTTAATGGCCGCATCAATATCATCCATGTGGATTCCTATAGATACACGCATTAACATGTGCTGTGGTCGCTCAACTACCTGACCATCTAATTTAAGTAAATACGATCGCTCTAATGTTCTAAACCCAAAATAATCATAACCAAAATCTCTATCGTATATAATGCTTGAATCTAACAAAGCGGCATTTTTCTTAATTATACCGTACACTTCTTTCGATAATAAAGAGGCATTTTCTCCCGTTTTAGGGTCGATGTAGGTATACAATCGTTTCATGGTATTAGAAAACGACTTGCTTGTGGTCTTATGAAGGTTTGAGATAGCAATTCTTGCAGCAAGTTTTGCGTAGTCAGGATGACTGGTAGTAAGTGAAGCAGCCGTTTCTGCGGCTAAATTATCTAACTCAATTGTTGTAACCCCATCGTAAATACCTGAAATTACTTTTTTGGCTATATCAAGGGTATTTATATAGGTTGGGTCAAGTCCATAACTAAGCTTTTGTATACGAGCAGTTATTTTGTCAAATTTTACTGATTCGTGGCGGCCATCTCTTTTTACTACAAGCATTTTGATATGAGGGTTTTGGGGTTTATGATTTTTGTAAGTTAGTTTTAAAAATCTTCGTCTAGGCTAAATTTCGGTTTATCATCTTGATCAGAGGTTACTCCCGCTTTTTTATATTCACCTACTCTTTTTTCAAAGAAATTCGTTTTTCCTTGAAGTGATATAAGTTCCATAAAATCAAATGGGTTTTTTGCGTCATATTTTTTGGGGCAACCCACTTCCATTAAAAGTCTATCGGCCACAAACTCAATATATTGACACATTAGTTCGGCATTCATTCCTATAAGACCAACAGGTAATGCTTCGCTAACAAATTCTTTTTCCATTTCTACTGCATCGGTAATTATATCGGTAACCACTTGAGGGTCTAGTTTATTAACTAAATGATTATTATATAATAAGCATGCAAAATCACAATGAAGCCCTTCATCTCTTGAAATTAGCTCATTAGAAAAAGTTAATCCAGGCATTAATCCTCTTTTTTTCAACCAAAAAATAGAGCAGAAACTGCCAGAAAAGAAAATGCCTTCCACTGCGGCAAAAGCAATTAATCGTTCAGCAAAAGAGCCTTTGTCTATCCATCGTAAAGCCCATTCTGCTTTTTTCTTTACAAAAGGCATGGTGTCTATGGCATTAAACAACATGTCTTTCTCTTTGTTGTCTTTGATATAGGTATCTATAAGCAAAGAATAAGTTTCGGAATGAATGTTTTCAATTGCAATTTGAAACCCATAAAAAAACTTGGCTTCAGTATACTGAACTTCGGAAACAAAATTTTCGGCTAAATTTTCATTTACAATGCCATCACTAGCGGCAAAAAAGGCTAGTACATGACTTACAAAATGCCTTTCTCCATCACTAAGGTTTGCCCAATCTTTTAAATCTTGACTAAGATCAATTTCTTCGGCTGTCCAAAAACTTGCTTCGGCTTTTTTGTAATACTCCCAAATGTCGTCATGTTGAATTGGGAACAAAACAAACCTATTCTTGTTTTCTTTTAAAATGGGTTCTTCAGACATGTTTTTATTTCTTACAGCAGTTATAACAAAATATACAAATAGCGACTCAACCTAATTACTATGTAATACTCATTAAAAAAGCAATGTGAAACGATTATAATTTCACGTTTGAATTACCCTTTTTAAAATGAAAACTGGTGAGTGTATCGCCTACAAAAAAGGCGAAAGAAATTAAGAAAATCAAGCCTTTTAATTCAATTATTTTTGATGCTAGAAAATTATATTATACCAATATTATAGACATTATATTACTGATATACAGATGATTACAGTTGATTATTAAAATTATTACTTAATTCTATATCCCTCATATAGAGCGGGTTGAGGTTTAGATAATTTTATAAAATTATTTTAATAAAAACGAAAGTTCCAAAGACGCAATTATAAGTTATCATAAAGAAATATAGTTAAGAGTCGTTTTATAGAAAGAGTAGCAATATTTTTTTGTTCAAGATTTTAATTATCTCTATTGTTCACGTGAAAGATTGTCCATATTTTTTATTGCCATTACTTAGAATGTTACTTTAACAGCCACGAAACTTTATTAAAATTGGGCACATAAATTAAGTGATTAATTACCTCCATAGGTAAAATACCTATTTAATTAATTAGGTATTCTTCCCATACTAACATTTTTCAGGACAGATAGATTTGTAGTGTAACTGATAGTGCTTTTTTATAATAGCAACTGACCAGAGCTAAAAAAATAAGTATGAATAATATTCAATCAAAACCGATTTACATGACTTCTGAAATTATTGTTAACTCAGACGGTAGAATTTTAAATTCAGATAAAATATTTTGTGAAATATTTAATTGTAAAAGCACTGAGGTTACTTATAATTCTGTAATTCTAGATTATATAGTTGAAGCTTTTCGGCCAACAGTTGTAAATGCCTTTATAGATACTTTTTATGGTAAACACGAAAGTAAGCTTTATGAAATAAAAATGATTGATTTTGAAGGTGTTCCATTAGATGTTACAATTAAATTTTCTCCTGTAAGAACATCTAATGGAGAAAAAGCCACTTTAGTTATACGTAAAAAGGGTTTCTAAATTTTTGAATTTGCTTTCCTAACAACCGCCTAATCATTAAATAATCCAAGTTTTTTATTACTTTTAAGTAAACACTCCTTATTTTCGCCAATTGAATGGTTTTCTATTATGGTATTGTATTTTAAAGCCATATGGAAACTAAAGGTTCTAAAATGAATGAAAGGGTTTTACAATCTATTTGTTAAAAACACTTAATTTTAATAATAAAACCACTCAACTTTGTATAACGCTTATTTTTGCATTTCAAGATTATCACACTAAAACATTAACTCTTCTATTATAATGAGACAATTAAAAATCACTCAAAACATAACAAATCGCGAAAACCAATCATTAGAAAAGTATTTCCAAGACGTTAATAAAATAGAGATGATTACTTCTGAGGAAGAAGTGGTTTTGGCTCAGCGTATTCAAGATGGTGACGAAGTAGCATTAGAAAAGTTGGTTAAATCAAACTTACGTTTTGTAGTATCTGTTGCTAAACAATATCAAAACAAAAGCCTTACCCTAAACGACCTTATAAATGAAGGCAATTTAGGTCTTATTAAAGCAGCTCAAAAATTTGATCATACACGAGGGTTTAAATTTATTTCATATGCTGTTTGGTGGATACGTCAATCAATAATGCAAGCCTTAGCTGAACATTCTCGTTTAGTTCGTATTCCTTTAAACAAAGTAGGCAGTTTAAATAAAATTAATAAAGCAATGGCCGAGTTAGAGCAAAAATTTAATCGTGCTCCAACCGATCAAGAATTAGCTGAAATTCTAGAAATGGACGATAAAGAGCTTAAGGGAACATTAAGTGCTCGTACACGACATGTATCCGTAGATGCCCCATTTGCTGAAGGAGAAAGCAATTCCTTATTAGATGTTTTAGAAGACGCTACTACCGTTAAAACCGATGGCGAACTAGAGTATACTAGCTCCTTACAAATAGAAACGGAGCGTTCTTTAGCTACACTTGATCCTCGTGAACAACAAGTGTTAAGAATGTATTTTGGCATTGGCGAACAAACTTCTATATCCTTAGAACAAATTGCAGAAACCTTAAATATTACACGTGAACGTGTTCGCCAAATTAAGGAAAAGGCCATTAAAAAATTACAGCACGATTCTAGAAATCGCTTACTTATTGATTATTTAGGTTAATAATAGTTTTAAATTTTTTTTCTATTATAACATTATGTATCTTAACATATTGCATCATAAATGTTTTTAATTGTTATTTGCCATTATAGTATAAATTTGTTTCCCCAACCATCATTATATAAATAATTTAATAAAACATTAAAACTTAAAACAAGAAAATGAAAAAATTATTTGCATTGGTTTTATTATCAGGTTCATTATTGTTATCGGTCAACAATGTAAATGCTCAAACAGGAGGAGTTGAGCTTGGTTTAAGATTTGCAAATGCAAATAGTGCAGCAGTTGACTTTGCAATGCCTTTAGGTGCAAACCGGATGCATGCCTTCTTAAAATTAAATAATAATGGATTTGGTGTAGCAGGACTTTATGATTGGCAGTTTCCTTTTGCTGAAGGTTTCATGTTTTATCCCGGTCTAGGATTGGCAGTATCAGTTGCTGATAATGGACTAGGAGGAACTGATATGTTCTTAGGAGCTGGGGGTGAAGCAGGTGTTGAATATCAATTCGATTTCCCTTTAACATTAGGTATTGACTATCAACTAAGGTTTGGTGTAGTTAACTATACTGGATATGGAGATGGATGGGGTATAAATGCTCGTTGGAGGTTCTAGTACCCAAACTCTCAAAAAGCTATTCGCTTTTACATACCCTAAAGCTTATATAAAAATATGCCTAATAAGCTTTAGGGTATTCGTATAAATACGAGTTGTTACTCTGCCACAGAGTAGCCTCTCTTACTCCATTAAGATAGCCTCTTTGACTATATAAACTGCTTATACCTTATACAGTTAAACCAACTACCTTAGTTTGCCTCATTAAATTAATTATTCAAAAGTAATAGAAGCCTAATTTTTTATATAAACTCATTATTTTTGAAACTTGGTAAACAAAAAAAACATACAGCAAATACTCCATAGTGCTTTAGCAGTTATGTTGTTGGGTATTTACTTATCCGCTGATTTAGTAGTTTCTATCCATTCTTATTTTGCTCATGAAGAACAAGATGTATCCATTTGCTCCGTAGAAGAGGAAGCGAATGCATGCCATAGGACCATTTATCATAATAATATGGTTACTGGGTGCCATCATAAAACACACCTTACTTCTCCTATTCCTAAATGCGAACTTTGTAGTATTTTGCATACACGTCATGTGTTGCCAGAGCACGCAATGCAACCATCACTTCTGGTACTTTATGTTCCAATAACCCCTGCTTTTGAAGATCAACTTATTACAAATCCTATTTGTAGGACTCTTAGTTTGCGAGGTCCTCCTTCTTTTTCTTTTTATAGTTAGAAATAGTACTCTTTTTAAAGGCTTACCCATATTGTATAAGCCCAACACTCACATAAACTAATAAGAAATTGAATATATCAAGAAAAGGAGTTTCCCTCCTCATATTTGCAAACTTGTTTGCATTTTTAGGATTTAGTCAGAATTTTAAAGGCACTGTCCTTGATAAAGACACCAATGAACCCATCCCATATGCAGATGTGCTTTTTGTAGAATTAAATACAGGTAGAATTACCGATGAAAACGGTCGTTTTGAGATTGAACATTACCACCCCAAGAGTATAGAAATTTTAATATCGTTTGTAGGCTATACTACGCTTAAAAGTACTGTTGATTTAAACCAAGTTCACGAACAAACATTTTATCTCGAATCTAACCATATTGAGTTAAATGAAATTGTATTTTCAATTCCCACAGGAAAACTTCAAAGTGAAAATGTGGTTAGCATTGAGCAGAAAAAAATCACACAACTTCAACAGTTAGGACCATCTACATTAGCTGAGGCTATCAGTAATATTCCAGGAGTTGACCAAAACTCTACTGGAGTTGGTATTGGAAAGCCCGTAATTCGTGGGCTCTCAGGTAATAGGATTGTAACCTATGCACAGGGAATTAGAATTGAAAACCAACAATGGGGCGATGAACATGGATTAGGAGTAGGAGATGTTGGAGTAGAAAGTGTGGAAGTTATCAAAGGCCCAGCTTCTTTACTTTATGGTTCTGATGCCCTTGGTGGTGTTCTCTACTTTGTAGATGAACGTTATGCCAGCCATAATTCTATGGAAGGGTTTACCCAGTCAACCTTTTTATCCAACTCACTAGGAAGCATTACCAATGTAGGAGCTAAAATTCATACAGAAAAACTGATGCTCAACCTTTTTGGGGGTTATTCTACACATGCCGATTACTTAGTTCCAGGTAATACACGTGTATTTAACACCCGATTTAATGAAAAGAACATAAAGTCATCCTTGGGTTTTCATAAAAAAAATTGGATATCCAATGTTAGATATAGCTACTTACAAAATTTCTTTGGTATAGCTCAAGATGCAATTTATTCTACTGCTACCGAAAGAACCTTTGTACTTCCGTTTCAAAAAATAGACAACCATAACTTGACTATTGAAAATATCTTCTACACAAAAAATGCTAGCTGGAACATTGTACTTGGTCACACAGATAATAACCGAAATGAATATGAAGATAGTGATGTAGCACCAATTTTATCAATGAAACTACAGACTTCAAGTTATAATGCTAAATGGGTTTCTCCATCATTTTATAACAAAAAATTTGATTTTATTATTGGATCACAAGGGATGCACCAAACCAATAAAAATAGTGGTGATGAAATACTAATACCAGATGCAAGCACAATTGATTTCGGTGGGTTTGCTGTTTTTAATTATGTTATTGAGGCAGTTCAATTTCAAGGAGGTTTGCGCTACGACCATCGTTTAATAGAAACACAAGAAGTATTAGATCCTGATTTTGGAATTCCTTCCTTCTCAAATGCATACAACAGTTTTAATTATTCTTTAGGTGCAGTTTATACCAATAATAAAATTACCCTAAGATCAAATATCTCTTCTGGATTTAGGGCACCAAATACGTCAGAACTTTTGTCAAATGGCGTACATGAGGGCACCAACCGTTTTGAAAAAGGAAATCCCAATTTACTAAGTGAGCAAGCTACTCAAATAGATTTCTCCTTTGATTATATAACTGATCATATTGATTTTTCAGTTAATCCATATCTTAATCATATTCAAAACTTCATATACTTGTCACCCACAGATGCAAATGTAACGGGCATTCCTGTATATGAATACAAGCAATCGGCAGCACAATTAATGGGTGGTGAAGTTGGTTTGCACTATCATCCTCATAACCTCCATTGGTTACATATTGAATCTGATTTCTCTACAGTTTATGCAGAAGGGGTAAACAAAACTCCTTTACCTCGAATTCCTGCAAACAAATGGAGCACCACTTTAAAAGTGGAATTCTCGTCTAAAAAGAATTTTAGATTTAAGAATGTATATGTTCAAAACATTTATAGGTTTGAACAAAACCGAATAAGCTTATTTGAAACCAATACTCCAGCATATAACCTTATAAATATGGGCTTTAATATGGAGGTGGGGTCTTTTAAAAATCCAATTGAAATTAATGGTGGAGTAAAAAATGTGTTAAATATCGAATACATCGATCATCTTTCCAGATTTAAACCTATGGATATCCCCAACCCTGGAATTAATTTTTTCTTAGGAGTTAAAGTTAGTTTTGATAAGATAATATAAAGTTAGAAACCCTAACTACTATTTATAAAAAGGCAAGCTTTTGTAGAATTACAAAAGCTTGCCTTTTTGTTTTTTTACTTAAAATATCATGGGGTTTAACACAGTCGATTATCAAAAAGCATTTTGTATTATTTCTATTTTAAAGAAATACGGAAAACTAAAAATGTTAAAGTGTAATTACTTAAATCAAATAATTTAGCCATTTAATTACATCTGCTACTTCATATCTACTTATGCATTAAAATAAATAAACCAAGTATGACCTATGTTCTTTTTTTCATAAATCTTAAAGTGTTATTTTGGTATAACATGCTCAGTAATCTTAAAACAGTTAACTTATGAGTGAAGGAATAGAGTTTGGCTTAACTATAATGGCCGTTGGAATGATAACCGTATTTACAATATTAGGACTCGTAGTATTGGGAGGAAAAATTATGATTCTAATAATAAACAGATTCACCTCAGAGTTAGTAAACGATACTCATTCTCCATCAGAAAACCCGCCTATTAACCCTGTTAAAATTTCAGTATTAGCTGCTGCTGTAGCAGCATATACTGGAGGGAAAGGAAAAATTACAACTATAAAAAAGCTTTAAATATATAATTATGGCTCAGAAAATTAAATTTTGTTTGTTATATCGAGACATGTGGCAGTCATCTGGCAAATATGTTCCTCGTGTTGATCAATTAAATAAAGTGGCACAACCCATTATTGATATGGGCTGCTTTACAAGAGTGGAAACCAATGGAGGCGGGTTTGAACAAATTAACCTCCTTTTTGGGGAAAACCCCAATAAAGCAGTTCGAGAATGGACACAACCCTTTAACGATGCTGGGATTCAAACTCAAATGCTAGAAAGAGCATTAAATGGAATTAGAATGAACCCTGTTCCTGCAGATGTTAGACGACTAATGTTCCGTGTTAAAAAAGCACAAGGCACAGATATTTCTCGTTCATTCGATGGTCTTAACGATGTTAGGAATCTTGAAAATTCGATAAAATTTGCAAATGAGGAAGGAATGATTTCTCAGGCAGCTTTAAGTGTAACAGATTCTAAAGTACACACAGTTGAGTATTATATTAATCTAGCCGACCAACTAATAAAATTAGGTGCTAAAGAAATTTGTATTAAAGATATGGCTGGCATAGGTAGGCCAGTTTCTCTTGGAAAAATTGTGAGCGGTATTAAAAAAGTGCACCCTGATACAATTATTCAATATCATGGTCATTCTGGCCCAGGGTTTTCGGTGGCTTCTATACTAGAAGTAGCTCGTGCAGGTGCCGAAATTATTGATGTTGCTATGGAGCCACTTTCATGGGGTACTGGACATGCAGATTTACTTACCGTGCATGCAATGTTAAAAGATGCTGGTTTCGAAGTACCTAACATTAATATGAAGGCTTACATGCAAGTACGCTCGCTTACCCAATCTTTTATAGATGATTTTTTAGGCTATTATATCAATCCTAAAAACAGGCATATGAACTCCTTACTTATTGGTCCTGGATTACCAGGTGGTATGATGGGAAGTTTAATGGCCGACCTTGAAAACAACCTTAAAAGCTTAAATAATTGGATGATTAAGCGCAATAAGCCTACTTTAAGTCAAGATGAACTGCTTATAAAATTATTTGAAGAAGTTGAATACATCTGGCCAAAAATGGGGTTCCCTCCATTGGTAACTCCTTACAGTCAATATGTTAAAAATGTGGCACTTATGAATGTAATGCAAGTGCTTAAAGGAAAAGAACGTTGGTCTATGATTGACGATAACACATGGGATTTACTTATTGGCAGATCGGGCGAGTTACCAGGAACATTAGACGAAGAGTTAG
>Ga0224506_10003622_pt1 | contig 10172 bp, 7 predicted proteins | sample SF_Jan12_sed_USG_2_FD_169108 | JGI IMG/M metagenome (GOLD analysis project Ga0224506, IMG submission 169108) | Sediment microbial communities from San Francisco Bay, California, United States - SF_Jan12_sed_USGS_8_1 | ecosystem: Environmental > Aquatic > Marine > Sediment | place: USA...
GAAGCTAGAAAAATATCATCATTTATTTGATACCGTAGATACATTACTGTTCGTTCCAAACGAAACAACCAAACTAAAAGGTGTTCAGGTTAGAGATGCAGTTGACCTTAAAAGGTTTATGATGACTGTAATTATAGCTCTTTTACCTGCATTAGTATTTGGTACGTATAATGTGGGTTATCAATATTTCCTTGCTATTGGTCAGGAGCCAACATCAGCTTGGGATATGTGGTGGATTGGTATTCAAAGAGTAGTGCCAATTATTATTGTTTCCTATTTATTTGGGCTTTTTATAACTGAGTTTGCATTTTCAGTAATTAGAAAACACCCTATAAACGAAGGTTACTTAGTTTCAGGGTTGTTAATACCTATGGTATTGCCTCCAACTATGCCGTTATGGCAAGTTGCAGTGGCTTCTATTTTTGCTGTAGTGTTAGCAAAAGAGGCATTTGGTGGTACAGGAATGAACGTTCTTAACGTTGCATTAGTAGCAAGAGCATTTTTATATTTTGCCTATCCTTCTGATATCTCGGGCGATCAAGTTTGGGTGTTTTTAGGAGAGCATACGGCTATAGATGGTTTCTCTGGAGCTACTCCTTTGGCATTAGCTGCTCAAACACTAGAATCGGGGCAAAATGTGGTGCAGTCGTTTGCAGCACATGGAGGCTATTCGTTTTCTAACCTGTTTTATGGTTTTATACCTGGGGCAATAGGCGAAACATCTGTGTTAATGATATTAATAGGAGCCGTTATTTTAATAGCTACTGGTGTAGGAAGTTGGAAAATTATAGTAAGTGTTTTTGGTGGAGCCTATTTAATGGCACTTTTATTAAACCTTATTGGTGCTAATCAATTTATGATGATGCCTGCTGAATATCACTTGGTAATAGGAGGATTGGCATTTGGTGCTGTTTTTATGGCTACTGATCCAGTAACTGCTTCTCAAACAGAAACCGGTAAATGGATTTATGGATTTATGATAGGCGTACTTACTATTATAATTCGTGTTTTAAACCCTGCATATCCAGAAGGAATAATGCTTGCAATTTTATTTATGAACGTATTTGCGCCACTAGTTGATTATTACGTGGTTGCAGCTAATAAGAAAAGGAGGTTGAAACGTGCAACGGTCTAACAGTTATATATTAATATTCACGGCTATAATGACCGTGCTTATAGGAGGAATTTTATCTTTTACTTCACAAGTATTAGGTCCTGCTCAGAAAAAATCTATCGAGTTGGATACCAAATCTCAAATTTTGAGTGCGGTTATTCAATTAGATAAAGGTGATAATGTATTAGATATCTATAATAGTAGAATCAAATCAATGGTGGTTGATATTGAGGGAAATCTGATAGAAAAAGATAGAAAAGGAAATCCCATTATTGCTGAAGAGGTTAACATTTTGAAAAACTACAAAATGGATGCTGCTAAGAGGGAATACCCTGTATATAAATACATGAATGAAAAAGATTCTACTCAAGTGGAGGCTTATATTCTTCCTTTGTATGGAGCTGGTTTATGGAATGCCATTTATGGGTTTATAGCTCTAGAAAAGGATTTTAATACCGTAAAAGGAGCCTCATTTGGTCATGTACAGGAAACCCCAGGACTGGGAGCTCGTATTGCTTCCCACGATGTTCAAGTACGTTACAAAGGCAAAACTATATTTGATGAAAGTGGAAACATCGTTTCTATAACCATGGTGAAGGGTGAAACAAAGGATCCTTCTTTATTTGGACCTCATCAAGTGGATGGTATGTCAGGTGCAACCTTAACAGCTAAAGGGCTTAATGCCATGGTAAAAGATTACCTTGAGTGCTATAAATCATTTATTAAGAAAAATCAACATCAGTAATTAATATTATGAGTACTGAAACTTTAGAACAACCAGTGGTGAAAATCCAAAGTGAATCTTTGTTCTCTAAAAGGAGAAAAAAGTTTGTGATGGATCCACTAGATGACGATAACCCAGTTACCATACAAGTATTAGGCATCTGTTCTGCCTTAGCGGTAACCGTTAAAATGGAACCCACACTTATTATGTCTATTGCGGTGGTATTTGTTATTGTCTTCTCAAATTTAATTATATCGCTTATTCGTAATATGGTTCCTGGTAGGATTCGAATTATTGTGCAATTAGGAATTATTGCTACCCTCGTAACGGTAGTTAGTGAAGTTCTTAAAGCCTATAATTACCCTATGTACAAAGTGCTAGGAGCTTTTGTTGGACTTATTATAACCAATTGTATTGTTATGGGTAGGCTCGAAGCTTTTGCCATGGGAAATAAACCTTGGGACTCTGTACTTGATGGTTTAGGTTCAGGATTTGGCTATGCATGGGTAATATTAACCGTAGCTTTCTTTAGAGAGCTATTTGGTTCAGGTACTGTTTTTGATTTTCCATTATTTGAAAAAATTGGATTAGCTAATTTTCCAACCAACGGTTTAATGGTAGATTCCATTGGTGCATTTATGATTTTAGCAATTATTATTTGGGTGCAGAGAGCACGAAACGGTTACGTTGAACATTAAAAGAAAGTAGCATGGAATTATTTAACCTCGGAATAAGATCGATTTTTATTGACAACATGATTTTTGCCTACTTCTTAGGCATGTGTTCTTTTCTTGCTGTTTCTAAAAAAGTATCAACAGCAATTGGATTAGGTGCAGCGGTTGTGTTTGTATTGGGTATTACAGTACCAGTTGATTGGTTGGTACAAGAATATATCTTAAGAGAAGGAGCTTTAGCTTGGATTGGTCCTCAATTTGCGGATATGAACCTTGAGTTTCTTCAATTTATTATGTTTATAGCCATTATTGCTGCAATGGTGCAGTTAGTAGAAATGATAATCGAGAAGTTTTCTCCTGCTTTATATGGCTCTTTAGGTATCTTTTTACCTTTAATTGCTGTAAACTGTGCAATTCTAGGAGCTTCTTTATTTATGGTACAAAGAGATTATACTTTAGCTGAAGCTACTGTATATGGTTTTAGTTCTGGTTTAGGATGGATGTTTGCGATTGTTGCATTAGCAGCCGTTCGTGAGAAATTAAAGTACTCCAATGTGCCCGATGGTTTGAAAGGCTTAGGTATTACTATGATTATTACAGGTTTAATGGGTATTGCTTTTAAATCATTTATAGGAATAGCTATATAATAAGAGCTGGAAATAATGCTGAACTTGTTTCAGAATCTTAAACAAATTTGTATAAAGGTGTCTCTAAAGGGCACCTTTCTTATTTTAGAAAATGAATACTAGTATACTGATTGACAAAACTGTTGAGTTTGTAAAGAACACACTTAAAGAAGCCGAAGGTGGGCATGATTGGTGGCATATTTACAGAGTGTGGAAATTAGCAATCCATATCAATAAAGTAGAAGGCGCAAATGATGTTGTGGTTCAATTAGGTGCATTATTGCATGATATTGCTGATTCTAAATTCAATAATGGAGATGAAACAGTTGGCCCTAAGGTTGCTAGGGAGTTTTTAGAGAGTCAGTTGGTTGATTTAAATATTATTAATCAGGTTATTTATATTATTGATCACATCTCTTTTAAAGGAGGCTTTAGTTTAACTAATAAAACTTCTTTAGAATTAAAAGTGGTTCAAGATGCCGATCGGTTGGATGCCATAGGGGCCATTGGTATTGCTAGGGCTTTTAATTATGGGGGATTTAAAAATCGTGTAATGCATGACCCTTCTGTTGCACCAGCTTTATATGCTGATAAAGAAGCATATAAATCAAATAATGCTCCTACGATTAATCATTTTTATGAAAAGTTACTTCTGTTAAAAGATAAAATGAACACAACAACTGGTAAACAATTAGCAGAAGAAAGGCATGCTTTTATGGAAACTTATCTATCTCAGTTTTATGCTGAATGGGAAGGTGATAAGTAGTTGTTGTAGCGTTAATTATCTAGAAAATATCAATACTTATTCCAGCCTTAGCCCACCTGCCTGGCATAATAACTAAATTAGTTTCTTGATAAGTAACATTAAAAATATTTGTTATATCTGCAAATAAAGTAAGCTTTTCACCTTTATATGAGAGTCTTGTATCCACCACAGTATAATCATCTAGGTTAACTCTATCATAAAACCCTGTACTTATAGAGTGAGTAATGTTTTTACCATAAGCTAAATCTAGGGTAATGCGTAGTTGATGTTTCAAGTTTTCTAATGCATATCTAGATTGCATATTTTCTGGGTTAGTATTATTAGCATTAATATAAGTGTAATTAAAGTTGAGTTGTTTAAAAACAGCAGGTAAAGATTTAGTTAAATCAATGGTAGTATTGGAGTCAAACCCTGCCATTTTTAGTGATAGTATATTAACAGGCTTCCATGGATCAATATCTGTTGCACGTACCCAATCAATCATATCTTTGCCATCACGATAAAAGAAACTTGCTTCAGCATGTAGCATTGAAATGCCTTTTGTTTTAAATCCTATTTCATAATTCCATGCATATTCAGGCAATAAATCAGGGTTCCCTACATTTACTGGTCCTACATAAAAAATATCTGTATATGTGGGTATGCGATAAGTGTAGCCTAAGTTGCCAAATACTGTTAAATTAGTAAGAAGCTCATAACCCATATCGATGCCAGGTAGTGCATTCATTCCAAAATCAGAATAATAATTTAGTTGAATTCCAGGTGTTAGATTTAATTTACTTCTATAAAACTCCATTCTATGTTCTATAAATAAAGAAGCTGTATTTCGTTCTCGTTCTCCGAGGTTATTGCTAGAAAGAGAAACTTTATTAAGGTCAATTCCAATGCCTGTAGTGGCTTTATTGTGAGGGATTACGGTGTTTACTTCCAATCCATAAGTTTTGTTAACATGGATATTTCGATATACATCAGGATTATCTCGAATAAAGATATAATCATCATCATTTTGGCGATAATATGCTCTTGTTTCTATTGTTGATTTTCCAATTTGAGAGTTAAAACTTATAGCAGCTAGCCCTGTTTCTATTTGCTCAAATTGTTCGGTATAAGCAGGGCTTGCATAAAACCCATTAGCACCAAATGATCGGCTGGTAATTCCACCCAATAAGCTTAATTTACTGTTACCTAAACGTATTGTTCCATTATAAAATGTGTTTTTAATACTATAATCCGTATTATGCTTATAGCCATTTGATTGGTCGTAGTTAATAGCTAACATGTGCGATTGCTTTTCTGTAACTACTGCGCCATTAGTCCTAATGCCAATTAAGCCAAAGTCGCCACCTTGGGCACCAATAGTTAGAAACGAGTTTTGTGGAGTTTTAGTAATAATATTAATAGCTCCAGAAAATGCATTTTGACCAAATGTGCGTGCTGCTGGGCCTTTTAATACTTCAATTCGCTCTATGTTATTTAAATCTACAGGCAAATTAAGTGAATGATGCCCTGTTTGTGGGTCAGAAATTTTAATGCCATTTATAAGAATAAGCGTTTGATCGAATGTGCCTCCTCTAATGCCAATATCTGCTTGAACTCCATTGGCGCCACGAGTACGTACATCTACTCCACTTATATGGTGTAATAGGTCTGCAACACTTAAAGCAGGTGTTTGTGCAATTTTTTTAGAATCTACAAGTGCTATGCTTCTACTTTGTTCAGCATAAGGTAATTGAATTCTGTTTTCAGCAATAATAATTTCATCGAGCTGCTGAGTTATAAGGGTGTCAATATTTTGACCATTTGTTGTAAATGAATGTATTAAAAAGGAGAATAGAAAAGGTAAATATTTATTCATAATTAATTGTGGCTTTTATATTTAACTCACTTTTGTGCTAATTTAAAATTAACTTATCACACCAGAACCTACCAACTCATCATCGTTATACCATGCCACAAATTGGCCTTTGGCAATGGCTTTTTGTGGTGCATCGAAAATAACGTATAAGCCTTCTTTTTCCATATACAAGGTTGCCCACTCTAATGTTTGACGGTATCTAATTTGAGCTAGATAACGCTGATTGGAATTAACTTGCAACTTTAAATCTGGTCGTATCCAATGCACTTCGTTTGTTTTTACAAAAAGCCCATTTCGTAAAAGGCCAGGATGAGTGTCACCTTGACCCGTATAAATTATATTTTCTTTTACATCCGTATCAATAACAAACATAGGTAAAGGGGTGCCTCCAATGTTTAAACCCTTACGTTGGCCAATAGTAAAATAATGTGCTCCAATATGCTCTCCTTTTAACATGCCATCACTTATTTTATAATAATGTGGTGTTGTATGTTTAATAAGTGCTTCTTTGCTTAAAGGATGTTCAATTTTAATGTATGGGTCGTTAGTATATTGGGGATGATTTGATGGTATTTCAATAACTTTTCCTGTTTTAGGTTTAAGTTGTTGTTGTAAAAATTCAGGTAAGCGCACTTTGCCAATAAAACATAACCCTTGAGAATCTTTCTTTTCTGCAGTTACTAATTCTTGTTCTTTGGCTATTTTTCTAACTTCGGGTTTGGTTAGCTCGCCTATAGGAAACAATGATTTAGCCAACTGATCTTGACTTAATTGGCACAAAAAATAGCTTTGATCTTTGTTGTCGTCTTTGCCAGATAATAATCTATAAATGGTTTTACCTTCTTTTTCAAAAGAGTCTTTTCTGCAATAATGGCCAGTGGCTACATAATCGGCTTTTAATTTAAGAGCTGTATCCAAAAAAACACTAAACTTAATTTCTCGGTTACAAAGTACATCAGGGTTAGGGGTTCTTCCTTGTTGGTACTCATTAAACATGTAGTCAACAATCTGCTTTTTGTATTGAGTGCTAAAATCAATGGTTTGAAAAGGGATGCCTAATTTTTCAGCTACAATCATTGCATCATTAGAATCATCTAACCAAGGGCAATCATCACTTATAGTTACAGAATCATCGTGCCAATTTTTCATAAATATGCCGATAACATCATACCCTTGTTCTTTTAAAAGATATGCTGCTACACTGGAATCTACCCCGCCTGATAATCCTACTACTACTCTTTTTGACATTGGAGTGCAAAAATAGCAAGTAGAAAGTAAATTCTATCAAATACTAGATAACCAATACTAACCTACTCAATTCTATTTTTTATCTTTGTACGATGTTAGAAAAGATACTAATTCTTGATTTTGGTTCTCAATACACACAGCTTATTGCAAGGAGAGTACGCGAACTAAATGTGTATTGTGAAATTCATCCATTTAATAATATTCCTAAAGATTTATCGAACGTAAAAGGAGTTATTTATTCGGGAAGCCCTTTTTCTGTGAGAGATGAAAATAGCCCAAGAATGGAACAGTCATTATTTGAGCAACTACCCTTATTGGGCGTTTGTTATGGAGCTCAATTAATGGCACAAACCGAAGGTGGAAATGTAGAGTCCTCTACTACTCGGGAATATGGGCGAGCTAACTTAAATCACATTGATTCTTCCAGTGCTTTACTGAAAGGGGTAAGCTTGGGGTCTCAAGTATGGATGTCGCACGGAGACACCATTACCAATTTGCCAAATTCGTTTGAAATTATTGCTTCCACAGAAACAGTTGAAGTGGCTGCATATAAAGTACAAAATCAGGAAAGATATGGTATTCAGTTTCACCCTGAAGTAACACACTCAACCGAAGGGTTACAAATTATTGAAAATTTTTTAATAACGATATGTGGTTGTAATCAAGACTGGACACCTAGTCATTTTGTAGATAGTACAGTTGCTGAATTAAAAGATAAAATTGGTGACGATAAAGTGGTTTTAGGGCTATCAGGTGGGGTAGATTCATCTGTAGCTGCTATGTTATTACACAAAGCTATAGGCGTTCAATTACATTGCATTTTTGTTGATAATGGATTGCTTCGTAAAAACGAGTTTGAATCTGTACTTGACTCTTATAAAGGGATGGGTCTTAATGTAAAGGGAGTTGATTCTAAAGATAAATTTTATAAAGCGCTTGCAGGTCTAAAAGATCCAGAAGAAAAAAGAAAAGCAATTGGTAAAACTTTTATAGAGGTTTTTGACGAAGAAGCTCATAAAATAGAAAATGTAAAATGGCTTGGTCAAGGTACTATATATCCAGATGTAATTGAGTCCGTTTCGGTAAATGGAGGGCCTTCAGCAACCATTAAATCACACCATAATGTTGGTGGGCTACCCGATTTCATGAAATTGAAAGTAGTAGAGCCATTAAATACACTTTTTAAAGACGAAGTTAGAAGAGTAGGTAAATCGTTACAAATTTCACAAGATATTTTAGGTAGACACCCATTCCCAGGGCCTGGTTTAGGTATTAGGATCTTGGGTGATATAACCCCTGAAAAAGTATCCATCCTTCAAGAAGTGGATCATATTTTTATTAAAGGGTTAAAAGATAATGGGCTGTACGATGAGGTATGGCAAGCAGGAGCTATGTTGTTACCCATTCAGTCGGTTGGCGTAATGGGAGACGAGCGCACCTATGAACAAGTTGTGAGTTTAAGGGCCGTAAGTAGTGTTGATGGTATGACCGCTGATTGGTCTCATTTGCCTTATGAATTTCTTGCTCTTATTTCCAATAAAATAATAAACTCTGTTAAAGGTGTTAATAGAGTGGTGTATGATATAAGTTCTAAGCCACCTGCTACTATTGAATGGGAGTAGTATAAAACATTTATCTTACATGTTGTTTCTAAACTTAAAATAGCAGCAGCAGAATGTACGTGTTTCTAATGTTTAATTATTTATTATTTTGAACTTCGCAAAAAATACTATTCATTTTTGTAAATTTCCGTTTATCTATGATTCATAAACTGTTTTTATTACTTCTATTTTTTGGATTGTCTTTAAAAATCCATGCTCAAAACCCTTCTGTTGATTTTGAAACAAGGTATCAAGCGGCTAAACAACTGCTAGATAAAGAAGAGTATGGACTAGCAATGCAGAGCTTTAAACAACTTTTAGTTTCTGATGAATTAAATGATATGTTGCCTTATGCTCAATTTTACTTTGGCTATTCGGCATATTATGATGGTAATATTTCTTTGGCGAAAGATGTTTTTTTGCAATTAACAGTAAAATATAATAATTGGGAGAAAGTAGAAGGGGCTTATTTATGGTTATCTAAAATTGGATTTGAACAATCAGGTCCTTTTAAAGGAATGCTTTATACTACCGAAATTAAAACGGAACCCTATTTGTCTAAAAGCAATAAATATATCCAGTCACAATTAGTTAATCAACCAATAGAGCTACTTGCATCACTATATGCTGAATATCCTACAAATAGATTAATAGCAAAAGCATATGCTAAATCTATTAGTAATCAGCCATCTAGTTTTGAAACAAAAGCACTGCTAGATTCTATAATCGAAGAGTTCTCTTTTGATTATGAACAGTTTAATACGATACCTAAAAGTGTTCATAAAGGCCATTATAATATAGGCGTTTTACTTCCTCTTTTTATTGATAGAACAGAGGCTTCAGGTAAATATTTAAAAAAGTCGTTGGCAATAGATATTTACGAAGGTGCTAAAATGGCTGTTAATGATGTTGATTCAACACTTTTTACATTAAAAGTATTTGATACAAAAAAGGATTCGACACAGTTAAGTGAGTTGTTTCAAAAGGGGGCCTTTAGTAATATCGATGCAGTTTTGGGGCCAATTTACCCAAGCCCAGTTGAGAAAATGAAATTGATTGCAGTAGAAAATAAACTTAATTTTATTAATCCTACTTCAACTAATCCTCAAGTATCAGAAAGTAGCCCATATGCTTTTATTTCTAGAGCTAGCGCTTCTCAGTTAGCCCTAAAATCAGCTGAGTATATGAAGAGCCAACCTGTTAATAAAAATGTTATCATTTATTACGGGAATACAGTAATAGATTCTATCTCTGCGTATGAATATAAGCAATCTATGGAGGCTGATTCCTTTAATATTATTTCAATAATAAAAATAAGTGATGAAAATAAGAGGCAAGTATATGATGGGCTTACTGCTTCTAAAACTATTTTAGATAGGGAGAAAATTAGTGAAATGTCTGAGGAGGATCGGAAAAGAGTGATGCAGTTGCCCACTATTGATTCCTTATTAATTCAACCCGATTCAATAGGTCATATTTTTATAGCCTCAGGCGACCCTACTGTTTCTACTGAAGCCATGTCGGCCATAATTAGTAGAGGCGATTCTATTAAAATAATGGGGGT
>Ga0224506_10003625_pt1 | contig 10166 bp, 9 predicted proteins | sample SF_Jan12_sed_USG_2_FD_169108 | JGI IMG/M metagenome (GOLD analysis project Ga0224506, IMG submission 169108) | Sediment microbial communities from San Francisco Bay, California, United States - SF_Jan12_sed_USGS_8_1 | ecosystem: Environmental > Aquatic > Marine > Sediment | place: USA...
CCAGGCGGCGACCGTTTTGGTGGCGGTGAATGGAGCTCCGATCGTGATGCCGGATTTGGCACTTACGACTGTCGGAGTGCCAGTGATGCTAGCCCCGCTCGCCAATGATTCGGACCCTGAGGGCGGGCCCCTGGTGATCACAGGTTTCCCTACGCCGCCGTCCAATGGGTCGATTGTGATCAACCCGAACGGGACAGTCACCTACACCCCGGCTCCGGGTTTCTTTGGCATCGACTCCTTCACCTATCGAGCTTGCGATGCCTTGGGAGCCTGTGCGATCGCCGCCATCTCCATCCGCGTCAACGGACTACCGATCGCCGTCAATGATGCGGCCGTCACCGGGCAGGCCACCCCGGTCGCAATTGCGGTGCTGCTCAACGATGTCGATCCCGAATCCGCGCTGGTTTCGGCATCGGTGCGGGTGACGTCCGGCCCCACCAATGGGACAGCGACCGTGAATCCGACGACCGGGGTAGTCACGTACGCACCGGCTCCGTCGTTTACCGGCACTGACAGTTTCGTATATCGGGTGTGTGACGACGCGGGTGCCTGCGCATCCGCAACGGTTACCGTCGAAGTCGGTAATCCACCGCCGATCGGAGCGCCCGATTTTGCCGTGACCGATGAAGATCACCCGGTCACCATCATGGTCCTGGCTAACGACGGTGATCCGACCGGCGAACAACTGTTTATCGGCTCGGTTACCCAACCGGCCAACGGACGGGTGACCATCAACGAGGGTGGAACGGTGACCTACACGCCGAATCCGAACTTCTCGGGCACCGATACCTTCACGTATCTGGTCTGTGACTACGCAACGTCCAACCCGGCACAGCTCGGGGTCAGCTGTGTCAGCGTGAATGTCACCGTGACGGTCTTGCCCATAAACGACGCCCCGGTCATTACCAGTCCGACCATGGTGAACGTCGTTCCTGGCGAACCGATCCCGCCGATTGTGGCGGTGGACGTAGAAGGTGATTCGTTCACCTTCTACGTCATCGCAGGTCAATTGCCACCGGGCGTGACGCTCAACCCCGACGGTACGTTCACCGGAGTGTCCAACTCGTTGGGAACCTATGTCTTCACTGTTGAAGTGTGCGACTCGGGATCACCACCGGCTTGTACGCAAGTCGTAATGAGCATCGTGATCGCTCCGCTGGCGATGACCGGACTGCCGATGGAATCGTGGCTGTTGTTGGCTCTGGCTCTGCTGGCTGCGGGAGCGCTGTTGGTTCGCTTCACGGATGGTCCAAACTCCGACGGACCCGAACCCGCCACCAGTTAGCGTCAGGGCGGCCGGTGCCAGGACCCGATTACCATGAACCTCTCTGACAGTACGGGGGTTTCCAGATGTATCTCGGACACGGGAGCGGTGTCGACGACATCGCCATCATGGTGGGCGTGATCATCGTCGGACTCATGTTGCTTCGTCGCAGTGAAAGGTCAGTAAGAACCCGGGCTCAAGAGGCGGACGGGCAGGCGCCGGCGGAAGAAACGGTCGTGCCGGATCCGTTCGACGGCGACGCTCCTCCTTCGTAGCTGCGGTTGCTTCGCCCTCGGCCGTTTCGCGCTCTACTATGGCGTCTATGAGCGACGTTTCGCAAGCCATCGCCCAGTCAACCACCGTGCCTGAAGAGCTCGTGATGCGCTCGGCAAAGGCCCGCGCTCAAGCCTCTGGTACGAGTGTGGATGATGTGCTCGCAGCCTGGGCAGGCGGCGGTTCCATTGCTGCATCCGGTCCCAGCCCCACCCCCGCCAGCGATCCGGCTCCCGCTGCGGCAACCGAGGTCGCCCCGGAAGCGGGCACTCAGGTGGCCGCTGAAGTCGTAGCCACCGCTGCACCGGTAACCGAACCCGTGGCGGTGGCGGTGCTCGAAATGGACGAGGACGAACCCATCGAAGCCGTTGCTCTCCGTGACCGGCTGGCGTTCGCGGTCAAGATCGGCGCAGCAGCCGGTCTCATGTTCGGCATATTTGTTGCGCTGGTCAGCACCCGGGTGGCCCTCTCGAGGATTGCGCCGGAGTTCGAAGGTGAAGCACTGCGCGCCAGCAGCCTCAGCGCCCCGGCCGATGTTTTGCTGTATGTAACCGCGCTTACGACCATCTTCGGAGCGCTACTCGCCAGTGCCGCCGCATTGATCCCGACGTGGTTCGACCGCGGCTATACGGTTCGGACCAGCACCAGGAGCCTCACGGTGATCGGGGCAGCGGTTGGTGCCGTAGCCGGACTCATCGGATCGGGTGTCATCATGGCAGCGGGTTCCACCGTTGAACCGACGCTGCCAGAGGATCCAGTAATGGTGGCTTTGGCGCCGGTAGGGTCGTCGATCCTGTTGGTGGCGGTGATGGTCGCCGTGGGTATCGTGGTATCGACGGTGGTCCAGGCGATGGCACTCCCAGCCGGTCTGACGGCTAGTGAAGAGGTCGAGTCCGATGTCATCAAACATCGGCTGGCTACGTCGTATTTGATGCCGGTGTTGGTGATCGGGGCGATTGCTTCTTTCGTTCTGCCATTCGCCTGGCTACTCCTGACCTTCCACGCGTCTGCTCCACTGATCGCCATTGTTGCGGCCGGGGGCATCTTGACGTTTGCCGGTTTGGCGGCTTCCAAGCCGAACGGGTCGATCAGCGCCGGCGAGTTCGCGGTTGCAGCGGTTGGTATCGGGATCGTGCTGCTATTTGTCGCTCTGGTAACGAACGCAGTATCGGGGGACGGCGGTCACTCCGACGAAGAGTCGCCGACTGAGGATCACGCCGTAGTCCAGGTGAGAATCTGAAAGGTTGCTCAACCGGCCTATTGAACCGGTTCGCGCAGTCGCTGCTCGAGTTCGTCCCACCGTCGCTCCTGCTGATACCAGCGGAAGAAGATCACTGTGATGACCCCCCATAGCAGGAAGCCACCGCCCAGTTTCATGATGATTCCGGCAATGGCCTGATCCATCATTGGATCCCAGTCCCAGAGGCGGACAGCATTGGCATAGTGCTGATACATCGGTTCGCTTCCAAAGATCAAGAACGCGGATGGAATGGTCGGAACGAGAGACTGGGCGAAAAGATACATCATGGCCCCGGGCGGCCTGAGTCGCGGAATCTCCGGATGCGGGGAGATCACCGGCATCCACATGAGAATGGCCGAGGTGAAGAGCGTGGCGTGGACGGCGAAATGGATCCACGAGACGTTCACCATCAAGTCGACGATCTGCGGCCAATGAAGTCCGGCCAGAGTGAGGTTGAAGAACGTGAAGCCAACCAACGGGTGGCTGACGGCCCTGGCGAACTGCAGTTGCCTGGGTTTGCTGAGGAGGAACTCGGCCAACCATCGTGGAATGCCCAGCAGCAAGAGAGGTGCGCCGATCAAAGCGATCACCAGGTGCTCAACCATATGGAACGTAAACAGTGATTGCTCGCCGATGTCGTGAATGGGCCAGGTGGATACAAGGAACATCAGCGCGACGCCTCCGTAGAACTGTGCCTGCTGACGGCGCGTGGCGCCGGCGGTTCCGGGCGGAAGTACCTGGCGGGCGATCCTGGTGGTCAAGTAGCGGTAGGCGACGGCCAAGCCACCCATGGTGGCGATTACGTCAATGTGTGGATGAAATCCGAGGATTTCATCCATCAGAGCAGAACGACTGCGCCGAGCGCAAACAGAACCGCCACGTAGAGGACCATCGCGGCGACAAATCCGGTAGTGAAGAACTTAGAGACCAGTGACTTCTCATACCGCAGGTGCATAAACCAGCCGACCACGATCACGAACTTCATGACGGCCAACAGAATCAGGAGAGGTGCCGCTATAGAGGTGGTGAAGGCTTCGACGCCCTGCTCAAGGTAATAGAGGGCGACCTCGATGGCAGTCAGGATGGCGAGAAGCACTGCGATCTGAACGTACTGACGGGGGGTGGGATGAGCGAGGGCGTGTTCTTCGGCCATGGTGTCCTCAGGGAATCAAGTAGACGATGGTAAAAATGACAATCCAGATGATGTCGACGAAGTGCCAGTACAACCCGACCAGTTCGACGTTGAGGCCTTGGGACTCGGTGAGTCCTCCCTGACGTCTCGAGATGCCATACAGGGAGAGCAGCATGAGGATTCCCAGAAATACGTGGGCGCCGTGAAAGCCGGTAAGCACGAAGAAGGCCGACGCCGCCGGGTTGGTTGACAGCGTCATGCCCTGCTGGACGAACTCGGTGAACTCAAAGACCTGGCCGCCGATGAAGACCGATCCCAGAAGTCCGGTGGCAGCCAGCCAGATCCTGGTGCGGTTCTGGTCTCCCGACACGAGGGCATCGTGGGCAAGAACCATCGTCAGCGACGACATCAGCAGCACAAACGACGACACCGACGTAAAGGGGATGTCATACAGTTCGCGGGGGAGAATGACGCTTTGCCCGGCGGGAACGAAGGCGCTGTAGTCGCGGCCCTTGAAGAGCATGTAGTTGGAGATGAGCGCCCCGAAAAACATGAACTCCGAGGACAAGAAGACCCACATGCCCAGCTTGCGGTTGTCAATCCCGGTGCTCTCATGCACGTCGTGATGCCCGTCGGCGTGGGCGATATCGGCCATCAGGCGTCCTCTCCGTGATCGGTACCCGGCTCATCGGAATGATCTTCGTGTTCCTCGTGGGGTTCCTCGAGTGGTTCAACACCCCATCCGATGAATGAACCGACAATGATGAGTGCGCCGACGATCCCGAGCGGGATCCCCCACGCTGCCCCGCGGTAGATCACGCCATAGCCGATCATGGGCATCCCGAGGCCAACCAAAAACGGATAATACGACGGGTTGGGAAGGTGGATCGGGGCAGGCGGATTGAGTCCAACTTCTTCGAGTTCGGCGACGAGTGCCGTTGCTTCCGGGCGCCGAACCGGACGACCGTCACTGTCCTCGGTGTACTTCTTGTGCCAGAAGTCGTCGAGTGCCGTGACGACCGGGTTCACCGCAAAGTTGTATTCGGGAGTGGGCGATGGCATCGTCCACTCCAGGGTGCGGGCATCCCACGGGTCAAACGGGGCGATGGGGCCATTGCGCTTTGACCAGGACCAGTTGGCCATGAAGACCAATACGCCGAGGGCAATGATGAATGCCCCGACCGTAACTGCCATGTTCCACGGGCCAAGTCCGGTTTCTTCGGCGTAGACCCAGGTGCGCCGGACCATACCGTTGAGACCCAGCCAGTGCATTGGACCGAATGTGAGGTTGAACCCGATAAAGAAGACCCAGAAGTGCAGCTTGCCGAGGGCCTCTGAATACATGCGGCCGGTCAGCTTCGGGAACCAGTAGTACAGACCGGAGAACAGGCCGAAGATCGCTCCGCCAAACAACACGTAATGGAAGTGGGCGACGATGTAATACGTGTCTGTCTGCTGCCAGTCGGCAGGAACGATGGAGTGGGTGACCCCGGAAAGCCCACCGATGACGAACATGCCAACGAATCCGATCGAGAACAGCATCGGCGTGTTCAACTTTATTTTGCCGCCCCAGACCGTACCGATCCAGTTGAAGATCTTGATACCGGTCGGGATGGCGATGGCCATCGTCGATAAACCGAACGCGGCTTGGGTGATCGGCGTGACGCCTGACGAGAACATGTGGTGAGCCCAAACGCCGAAACCCATGAACCCGATCGCCGCGCCGGCAAAAACGACTGCTGGATAGCCAAACAGTGGCTTACGAGAGAAGGTCGGCAACACTTCCGAGACGATGCCCATTGCCGGCAAGATCAAGATGTATACCTCGGGGTGTCCAAAAAGCCAGAAGAAGTGCTGCCAGAGAACCGGATCCCCGCCCATCGACGGGTCGAAAAACAGGGTGCCAAAGCTGCGGTCGAACGTGATCATGAAGAGGGCTACGGCGATGATGGGGAGTGAGAACAGAAGCAGGAACGCGACGACTGTCGTCATCCAGACAAACACCGGCATCCGCAAGAGCTTCATGCCTTTGGCGCGCATGTTGAACACGGTGACAATGAAGTTGATCGATGAGATCAGCGATGCGAGTCCGAGAATCTGAAGGCCGATGGACCAGTAGTCCATGACTGTACCGGTCGAGAATCGGATTCCCGAATTGGGGGCATAGCCGAACCACCCACCGTTGGGTCCCGAGCCAAGGCGCGAGGCGGCTTCGGCCAGGTTACCGCCCGCCGGGGGGCCGGTGGTGCCGAAGAGGAACGATGTGTAGAGGAAGATCCCGCCAAAGAGGAAGATCCAGAACGACACGGCGTTCATTCGGGGGAAGGCCACATCCCGCGCCCCGATCATGAGCGGAAGAAGATAGTTGAAGAAGGCCGCCGATACCGGCATGACAAACAGAAAGATCATCGTTGTGCCGTGCATCGTGAACATCGCGTTGTATTCGGCTGCCGAGAGGAACGCACTGTCCGGTTGGGATAGTTGAATACGGAGGAGCAACGCTTCGAGACCGCCGAGAATGAAGAACGTGAAGGCGGTATATCCATACATGATCCCGATCTTCTTGTGATCGGCCGTGGTGATCCAACTCCAGAACCCGGTGTGCGAGGCAGGACGGCGGAAGATCGTCCGCGATCCGGGTGTGGCGGTCGTTGCCATCAGTCAAGGCTCCTCAGATAGGCAGCCAGCGCTTCGATTTCCTGCTGGGTTAGATCGATGTTGGGCATGAACGAACCTGGTTTGATAAGCGGCGGATTGTCGATCCATTCCTCCAGGGCGCCAGGGTCATCGAGGTTGAGGACCGCTCCGGCAAAAACGCTCCGGCTGGCAAAATGGGTCAGGTCGGGGCCGTAGATGGCGCCATCGACCAGTGCGGGGTTGGCGGCCGTGACGCCGGAGATGTTGTGACAGCTCACACACTGACCCCCGAGGAACAGATCAAGGCCGGCTTGCTCAAGGCTGCCTTCGGCTGGCATGACGGCGACTTGCTGCTGCTCGGCAAGCCACCCGGCGTAGTCATCGGGGGCCATGGCGATCACCCGGGCTCGCATTTTGGCATGCGACAGACCACAGAATTCGCCGCATTGCCCCCAATACTCGCCAGGTTCGGTGGCTTCGAGCAACAGGACGGTGTCTTGGCCCGGCACGAGATAGCGCTTGCCGTTCAGCTTCGGAATCCAGTAATTGTGGAGCACGTCGTCGGACGACATGTCCAGGCAGACCTCGGTGTCGGTCGGCATCACGAGCACGTTGGCGGTGGTGAAGCCTTCATCGGGATAACCGTATTCGAACCACCATTGGTGGCCGATGACCTCGATGTGCAGGGCATCATCGGAGCAAGATGTGTATTTGAAGATCCGATCGACGGTGGGGACGGCGATCGAGGCGAGAATGAGAACAGGAATGACGGTCCAGATGACCTCCAGGCGGGCGTTACCTTCAATCTGCTTCGGTTCGGGCGTACGCTCACCACGATCGCGATACCGGATGGCGGCATAGAGCAAACCGCCCTGCACCAGGATGAAGATGGCAGTCGCGATATAGAGGGTGAGGCGGAAGAGTCCGTCGATGTCCTTGGCGATGGGGCCTTGAGGGTCCAGGGAATCCATCGGACCACCGGTCGCACAGGCGGCAAATAGGAGCGAAGCAACAGCGATTCCGATCCAACTGCGGCGACGTGTCACAGTGCTTGGGCCTCTCCATCTACGGACGTTTGCGGACCGAGGCTAGTCGCTCGGAACCCGGGTCATGTTACGAGCCGAACGGCCTTCGGCCAATTCTTTGGGAGGGGATGACTTCCAGTTAGCGGACCGCGTCAATCACGAACTGTGGGGAAGGATTGACGTGAGCCACGTCGCCGAGAAGCACGGTAGGTACCGTCTCATTGCCATCGGCAACCGATCGCACAAACGCAGCCCCGTCCGGGCTGTCCCAGATGTTGACTTGATCGTACGCGACGCCAGCCTCGTCAAGGCCGGTGATCAACCGGGTGCAGAACGGGCAACCGGGTCGCCAGTAGACGACAGGCTTGATGGACGGCATACGGCTCCTCGGGTCCTTCAACCTGGCGGTTCGCAGGCTGGTTCCTGCAGGTATCCTACGGCCAGTGACCAAGGACCCCACATCACCGCTGTAGCCGAACAAATATCCAAGCCCGGATGGAGCGACACCGTGCGGGCGTATGTGGCCGTCACCAAGCCACGGATCATTGAGCTCTTGCTCATAACCACCATTCCACCGATGGTGCTGGCCAACGATGGGTGGCCGGGATGGTGGCTGGTGCTGGTGACGCTCATCGGGGGAACCCTGTCGGCGGGTGGCGCCAACGTGCTGAATAACTACGTCGACAGCGACATTGATGTCGTCATGGAACGAACCAAGGGTCGACCACTCCCCAAGGCTGACATTCCACCGGAACATGCGTTGCGCTTCGGGGTCATACTCGGGGCGGCCGGGTTCCTCTGGTTATGGGGGTTCACCAACCTGCTGGCCGCCTCGATCTCTACCGCCGCGCTGTTGTTCTACGTCTTCGTCTACACGATGTACCTGAAGCGCTCATCCCGCCAGAACATCGTTATCGGCGGAGCGGCTGGAGCGGCTCCGGTGTTGGTCGGCTGGGCAGCAGTGACCGGGCGGGTCGACCTGGCTGCCTGGATCATGTTCGCCATCGTCTTTTACTGGACGCCGCCCCATTTTTGGGCACTGGCGATCCGCTATAAAGACGACTACGCCAAGGCTGATATCCCGATGCTCCCGGTCGTCGCCAGCGAACGGCACACGTCTCTTCAGATCCTCTGGTACACCGCCATGCTGGTGTTGGTATCGCTCAGCCTGGTGTTCGTTACCAGCCTGTCGTGGATTTATCTGCTGAGTGCAATCATCTTCGGGGCCTGGATGATGCGTGATGCCTACCGGCTGTACAAAGATCCCACCACTGCGATGGTGTTGTTCAAGACGTCGATCATCTATCTGGCGCTGGTATTTGATGCCATCTGGGTGGATGTAGTTCTCTTGTAGATCGGTGGGCGGCTCGTCGCCCATACGGTGAGCGCGGCGAGCCCTACTGAGCAGAAGGCCAACACGACATGCACGCCTTTGAAGGCGGCCGAAGCGTCGCCCGGCACTACTCGAAGGACCGACGGGATCCAGACCGCCAGGTTGAACACCAGAAACGCCCAGGCGGCTGGTTGACTCCACCCGCTCGGCGACTCGGCCAACCACATCAGCATTGCCAGCATGAGCATGGTGAGTCCGAAACCGATCGACCCGCCGATACGCAGCCAGCTCGACAGATCCGCACGTTCGAGGCCGGTCAGCAATCCGATGCGGCTTCCCCAAACGAGCAGGGTCCATCCACCGGCGGCCGCGAAGACGCCGAGGGTTAGCTGATGGGGTGAACGGTTGGAGAAGATCGGAAGACCTGGTTCGTGAGGGGGTGAGGTTATCGGAAGCCGGCGCCGAGTCCAATCCCGAAAAGTACCCCTGAAGGTTCCAGTAACCTGATCGGATGCTCGCCGAATTCACGTATCGCCCAATCCCGCTTTTCGAACTCGGTCCGCTGACCCTTTCCCTTCACGGTGTGTTCGCGGCGCTGGGATTCCTGGCGGGCTCTTGGCTCGCGGTAGAACTCGCCGCCCGAAGAGGTTTTGACCGCGATGCCTACCTGTCCATGTTCAACTGGGCGCTGGTGGGTGCCATTTTGGGTGCTCGCTATCTCACGATAGGGGCTCAGATCTCCCAGGGGGCATCGTTTGCCCAGGTCATTTCACCGCTCGGTAACTTCTCGATTCTTGGCGGGATGCTCGGTGGCATCTTGGGAGCAGCCATTCGGGCCAAGCGACTTAATCAGCCATGGTGGGCTCTGGTTGACACGGCTTCCTACGGTCTGGCCGTTGGCACAATTGTCGGCCGGATCGGGGACCTGGCAATCGCTGAACATTTGGGGGCGGCCACCGATTTCTTTCTCGGCTATGCCGTCAAATCCGGTTATGACCTTGCCCCTCAACATACCGCGCTTGAGTGCGGAACCCTCGGCCAGATCGTTCCGGAAGTTACCTGCGGCGTCTATCACCCCACATGGCTCTACGACCTGCTCGGAGCGCTCGTCCTGCTCGGCGTGCTTGCCTGGATCAACCGGATCTGGAAGGACCGCCACTACGGTCAGCTGTTCTCGGTCTGGGTGATCTGGTACGGCGCTCAACGGTTCCTGATCGACTTCACCCGGCAGGTGCCGGTCGACCAGGGTATTGAGGCTTCGC
>Ga0224506_10003626_pt1 | contig 10161 bp, 9 predicted proteins | sample SF_Jan12_sed_USG_2_FD_169108 | JGI IMG/M metagenome (GOLD analysis project Ga0224506, IMG submission 169108) | Sediment microbial communities from San Francisco Bay, California, United States - SF_Jan12_sed_USGS_8_1 | ecosystem: Environmental > Aquatic > Marine > Sediment | place: USA...
AAGATAGGCGATATCGTGAACAATGCCTTTAACCTGATTGGGGCCTGTGTCATCTGGTGTCTGTTTTGATATTCTGATTTTCTCCGGGCGCAGCGCGATCCATACTTTGTTGCCCTCCTGAAGTTCGATTCCGTGATCGACATAAAACACACATTTTGGCTGTTTGCTTTCGACGATAACATGATCGGCACCGTTTTCGGTGACTCTGCCACGAAACATATTGACGTTGCCGATAAAATTCGCAACCTGTCGTGATTCGGGGAATTCGTAAATTTCAGTCGGTGTGCCAATTTGCATGAATCGTCCGGCATCCATCACTGCGATCCGTGTGGATAGCGTCATCGCCTCTTCCTGGTCGTGAGTCACCACCACAAAGGTTACACCAAGCTGTTCCTGAATATTCATTAGCTCGAACTGGGTTTGTTCGCGTAATCGTTTATCTAGTGCACCCAGAGGCTCATCGAGCAGTAGCACCTTGGGGCGTTTCACTAGTGAGCGGGCCAGTGCGACTCGTTGACGCTGGCCGCCGGATAACTGGTGGGGCTTGCGTTTGCAAAACTGGCTAAGTTCGACCATTTCCAGCATTTCGTCGACCCGTTGTCTGATTTCCTGACGAGCAATGCCATCGCGTTTTAACCCATAGGCGACGTTGTCTTCGACGGTCATGTGCGGAAACAGAGCGTAAGACTGGAACATCATATTGACCGGGCGCTCATAGGGGGGCACTTCATTCATATTAACGCCGTCGATAAAAATACTGCCGGACGAAGGTGTCTCAAACCCGGCCAGCATTCTGAGTAAGGTTGTTTTGCCGCATCCCGAGCCGCCTAACAGAGAGAATAATTCCCCCTTGTAAATATCAAGATCGACATTATCCACTGCGGTGAAAGAACCAAACTGTTTGCTGATGCCCTGAACCTTGATGAAGGGCTCGGCCTCAGGGTCTGTCCAGGGTCGGTCTATGTAGAGAGAAGGATCAGGCATGGAACAGCTCCGCAACGATAAGCCAGTCATAAAAAAACCGGAGCGACATGATATCACTCCGGTCCGGGGTTGAGGGTTTAATTCCCCGCTTTGAAGTTAGTCCAGGTGCGGGTTCGAATCCTTTCAATTTTTGGCGGAACAACAGCCAGTGTGTACATTTTGGCAACCTGATCTGGCGTTGGGAAAGCGGCCGCACTGCTGGTAACCGCTTCATCAACCATTTTTTTAGCTGAATAGTTGGCGGTCGCGTACCAGGTATAGTTGGAGTCATTCGCGGCTACTTGCGGGCGCATCATATAGTCCAGAAATAAATGTGCGTTCTCGAGGTTTTTCGCATCAGCAGGAATAACCCAGCCGTCAACCCAGAGTCGAGCGGCCCCATCTCCTTCCGGCAGGAAGAAATCGAGGACGACGCCGGTGTTGGCTTCTTCTGCGCCAGACATGGCCAGTAGTCCATCAGGGCCCCAGGTAACCGATACACAGAATTCGCGCTGAGGCATTCTCTGGTAGGCGTAGTTATCAAAGGTTTTGATATACGGGCGGACTTTTTGCAGCATTTCCCCAACTTTCTTGTAGTCGTCCTTATTTGTTGAGGCTGGGTCGAGTCCCATATAAGCTAACGCCATTGGGATTATGTCGTTGGGTGAGTCGAGGAAGGCAACGCCGCACTTTGCCAGCTCTTTCATATGCTTGGGATCGAAAATCAAATCGAGCGAGCCGATAGGTGCATCCGGGTAGGTTTTAAGTACCAGTTCCTTATTGAAGGTAACACCATGCGTGCCCCACATGTAAGGAACCATATAGCTATTACCTGGATCCCAGTTCTTCGAAAGTTGTTCCATGACAGATGCATCCATGTGGCTGAGATTGGTTAATTTCGATACATCTATTTTTTGTAGAATGCCGCCACCTGATATTAAACGGGCTGTCGCTGCACCAGCATGAACCACGACGTCATAGCCTGAGCTACCAGCCAGCAATTTGGCATCGATAGCTTGTGACGAATCGTAGTTATCGTAGGTAACTTTAACATCGTATTCTTTGGCAAAGTTGGCGATAGTGTCTTCGGCAATATATTCCGCCCAGTTACTGACGTTGAGCGAACCGGCTGCGCTGACGGCGGACGAGCCGACTATCATTGCCGTGGTAAGTAGGCCGGTAATGGGTTTTTTCGATATTTTCATTGTTTTCCTCCAGTGGATTGAATCTTGATATCGGATAGCTGTTACATACGTGATTCTATAGAATAATATATCTTAAATAGCTGTACTGAAACTTAATTAATACACCTTTTTATGCGGTTAATTGTGATCACTAAAGTTATGGGTGTCAATCAGGTATTGTGCGCCTGTAGATTCTACCGCGTTATTCCTCGTGAATTGTTAGCCAGTTGTTGAATCGATTTCGATTCATCTGGATAGATAATAGAAACTAATTGCAATATTTCTTGAATTGCCTGCTGCCGATTAAAGCCTGCCGGTCCGATTAGGAAATTTTGCCAAAGGCCATCGATCATGGCTTCTATCGTAATAGAGGCGGAGTCAGCCGAAAGGGTGGCATTAGTAACTTTTCCAAGGTCATGGCACAGGTTTCTTAAAGCTCCGGAAAAGGCCTGGTCGTGATCGCCGCAAAGAGACATGTAAACAGGGCGTGAACGGGCTTCACCCCAGAATGCATACCAGACACTGATTTTTTTTCGAGTACAAATAGCAGGCTCAAACGAAGCTGTAACCAGGGCGCAAAGTCTTTCAATCGGGTTGTTTTTAGCTTTGTTTAGTGCTGACTTCCAATTGTTTAAATATTCTTCACTGAGGTGACGCAAAGCTTGTTGGAGTAATAAATCCTTGCTTCGAAAATGGAATATAAGATTACCCTGCGAAACCCCGGCGCGTTTCGAAATATGGGCTAAAGTGGTTTGTGACAGACCAAGTTTATCGATGCAGTCAATAGTTGCCTCGATTAATTGCTGCTTGCGGAACTGGCTTTGTCGGACACGGCTACGGTTATGAAAATTTTTTTCAGTGACACTGAGGGCGTTCAATTACTGCTCCGTTAAATACTTCCGAACAAAATTTTATAAAAAACTGAATGCGTAGTCAATGAAAGTCTCTATATGGTTGAAATGATTGAATTTATTGTGAATCTATATAGAATGCATTTTTCTTTTGAACTTCGGGTGTGACATGTCAGGTAAAACAACAGAGTTGAGACGAGACGATAACCAGTTTATCCATCCCTGGGATGATATTGCCAAGCTCGGAGAGAATCAGCGTACCGTTCTCGAACGTGGCGACGGCGTTTACGTTTATGATAGTGATGGCCATCGATTACTCGATGCGCCTGCGGGTATGTGGTGCGTCAATATTGGCCATGGCCGGGAAGAAATGGCGCAGGCCGTATATGACCAGATTATGCAGCTGCCGTATGCTTCGCCCTGGTCTCTGACTACCGGGCCGGCCGCACAGTTTAGTGCCCAGATTGCGGCAGAAGCACCCGGAGATATGAATCACGTGTTTTTTACCACCTGTGGTTCTACCGCGGTCGATTCAGCCTTACGCTTCGTGCAGTTTTATAACAATGTGCGCGGTAAACCTCAAAAGAAAGGCATTATCGCGCATCAAAAAGGCTATCACGGTAGTACCTACCTTGGCGCTAGCGTCTCTGGAAAGGAGCGGGATAAGAATTATCTTGATTTTGCCGATGACCTGGTTCACCACATTCCCGCACCGCATCCGTTATATAAAGATCCCGGGCAGTCTGATGCCGACTTCCTTGAGCAGTGCGTGGCTAATCTGGAAAAACAGATTCTGCAAACCGGGCCCGACAACTGCGCAGTATTTGTCTCGGAACCGATCCTGGCTTCGGGTGGCGTCATCGTGCCGCCTGAGGGTTACCACGCGCGTTGCCTGGAACTTTGCCGCAAGTACGACATGCTGTATTTATCGGATGAGGTTGTTACCGGCTTTGGTCGACTCGGCCATTGTTTTGCCTCGGAAGCGGTATTTGGTATTCAGCCTGATTTAATTACCACTGCCAAGGGTTTGACCTCGGGTTACGTGCCGATGGGAGCGGTATTGGTATCTGATCGTCTGCTCGATGAATTAAATGCCTGCGGTGGTGACAGCACCGTATTCTCGAACGGTTTTACCTATTCGGGTCATCCCGTAGCCGCTGCCGCCGGCTTGAAAAACCTGGAAATCATGAAGCGTGAGAAACTATTCGAAAATGTGCAGGCTGTCGGGCCTTACTTTCAGCAACAATTGCAGACGCTGCGGGATATTCCGATTGTTAGTGATGTACGTGGGGTCGGTTTAATGGGGTGCGTGGAGTGTGAACTTAATCAGGGTGCTGGCGACCTTGAGCTGGATTATGAATTGGGCAATCGAATCGACAAGCATTGTCAGGCACTCGGACTGATCGTACGACCTATTATTAACATGTGTGTCATGTCACCACCCTTGACTATAAACAAAGACCAAATCGATGAAATGATTTTGATTTTACGTAGTGGAGTCGAACTCGCCATGCAGGACTGCATCGACGAGGGGATTTGGCAGCCTGAATAAATCTTAAATGGAATCGAAGTGATGAACTTTACCACGGCAGAGAAAATTTTCAGTCAAACCGGTAACGGACGCAATGGCCTGCCCGCATGGACCTTCAATAACGAAGAGCTAAATCAGCTAGAGATCGAGCGGATTTTTTTGCGTAACTGGTTCTGGGTTGGGCATGTATCCGATATCCCGAATCCGGGTGATTATAAATGTCAGGATCTGGCGAATGAACGTGCCGTAGTGATAAAGGGTGAAGACGGTGAAGTGCGCGCCTTTCATAATCTTTGTCGTCATCGGGGCTCTCGCGTGGTAGGGGAGGAAACCGGTAACTGTAAAAAAGCTATCGTCTGTCCATTCCATGGCTGGTCTTATCATCTGGATGGGGGGTTAAGAAGTATCCCGCACGCAAAAACTTTTCCCGATATTGATAAGAGCCAGTACGGATTAAAACCGGTCGATTGTGAGGTTTGGCACGGGCTAATTTTTATCCGGTTTCAAGGTGATGGCGCATCTGTCGCCGAAACTTTCGCAGAGGCCGAAGAAGAAATTTCGCTTTATAACCTGGCCGATATGAAGCCCTACGATGAGCCCTGGCATTATGACTTTGATCTCGACTGGAAAGCCGTGCTGGATATCGACAATGAAGGCTACCACGTGCCGATCGGGCACCCCGGATTATTCGATTTATTTGGCTCGAGTTATCAGGATCAGGTACTGGAAAGTGGCATCAAACGTTCGCATGGTTATCTCAAGGATTATCCCTGTAAGACACCTCTGGTGCAGAATTATATCGATACCCTGCCGGCACAAAGTTATCTGCCAGAATCACATCAGCGCATCTGGATTTACTGGAGTGCATTCCCGGGGTTTGTGATAACCCTGATGCCGGATATGATCGAGGTTTATCAAACTTATTCGCTGGGCTATCAAAAAAGCATCATGGCGGGTGCCTGCTATGCGCTGGCAGATGATCGAGTGGCTATGCAAAAAACGCGAGAGTTTAATCGCGAAATTAACCAGGTCGTAGGCGACGAGGATATCAAGCTGGTGAAATGGTCGGATCAGGGTATGCGCTCCAGCGTGTACGAGTCAGCTCTGCTATCCGACCTTGAGCTTGGTATCGCGGCCTTCCAAAATCAATTGCGCCGGGTGTTGCCGGTGGTAACCTTGGCGCAGCCGCCGGAAGCGGGTAAGCTGGCCAGCAAAAATACAGAACTGGAATCAACGTTATAATGAGTAGAGATCCTCGGTACGATATTTTATTCGAGCCGGTGCAAATCGGCCCCGTCACCACCAAAAACCGTTTTTACCAGGTGCCGCATTGTAATACCCTCGGCCACGCCAGACCGCGCGCAGAAGCCGCAAATCGACGCGTCAAGGCCGAAGGTGGCTGGGGCGTGATTTGTACACAGGAAGTGGAAATTCATCCAAGTTCAGAGCTAACGCCTTATGTTGAAGGCCGACTCTGGGATGACCTCGATATCCCACAGCATCGTTTGATGACCGATGCAGTACATGAATTTGGGTCGCTGGCTGGCATCGAGCTGGCTTATAACGCCAGTCATACGATGAATCATTACAGTCGCATAGTCCCTATGGCGCCCAGCGATGGCATAGTGCACGGCAACCAGCCGATACAGGCACGAGCGATGAATAGACGTGATATTAAAAACTTGCGCCTGTGGCATGTCGAGGCGGCAAAGCGAGCGCGTCGAGCCGGGTACGATATTATTTATGTGTATGCCGCCCACGACATGAGCATTCTGCAGCATTTCCTTAAACCACATTATAACCGTCGTAGTGATGAATACGGTGGTAGTCTCGAAAATCGTGTGCGCCTAAGTCGTGAAATTCTTACCGATGTAAAAGAGGCGGTCGGCGATACCTGTGCCGTTGCGTTTCGTTTTGCAGTTGATGAATTACGTGGCCCGGATGGTTTGCAGGCCGAATGCGAAGGGCGTGACGTGATCGGCATGCTCGCCGAAATTCCCGATCTCTGGGATGTCAATGTTAGCGACTGGAGTAACGATTCGGCTACTGCCCGATTTGAACCCAACGAGGGTTTTCAGGAGCCTTATACCGCGTTTGTAAAGTCGATGACGACAAAGCCGGTGGTCGGTGTCGGGCGTTTCACCTCGGCAGATGCGATGGTTTCGCAGATTAAACGCGGTGTCCTCGATTTGATCGGCGCAGCTCGACCGTCGATTGCCGATCCTTATTTACCCAATAAAATCGATGCAGGCCGCATTGATGATATCCGTGAATGTATTGGTTGCAATATCTGCGTCGCGCAGGACAACCTGGCCGCTCCAATTCGATGTACGCAAAACCCGACTCAGGGAGAAGAATGGAAACGCGACTGGCATCCAGAAAAAATACAGCCTGCTACCAGTGATGAGCAGGTGCTGGTGGTGGGAGCAGGGCCTGCCGGACTTGAATGTGCCATGCAACTTGGTAATAGAGGCTACGAAGTCATGCTTGCTGAAGCCGGAGAAGAACTCGGTGGCAGGGTGAACAGAGAAAGTCAGCTACCGGGGCTATCGAGCTATGTACGAGTTCGGGATTATCGCGAATCTCAGATTGTGCAAAAGCCTAATATCCAGGTCTACAAAGACAATCGACTCAGTGCTGAAGATATTCTTGAACTCGATATCCCCCATGTGATCTGCGCTACCGGCTCGAGCTGGCGACGTGACGGGGTCGGGAAATACCATGCTTTTCCGATCGAGGGTCTGGATGGGGTTTCGGTCCTGACACCAGACGATGTGATGGCCGGTGCCGAAATTAAGCAGCGCGTTTTAATTTATGACGACGATCACTATTATCTCGGCAGTACAATGGCAGAACTTTGTACGCAACAGGGTAAGCAGGTTTGCCTGGTCACGCCCGATAGTCTTATTTCAAGCTGGACAGAATATACGCTGGAGCAGGAGAAAATTCATGCCCGGCTATCGACTCTGGGCGTAGAGATGATCACGCTCCATGCTTTGCAATCTGTCAGTCCAGAACAGGCATCAATGGTCAGTGTTTATGATGCTAACCAGGTGCGCAAAATCGAATTTGATTCGTTGATTATGATCACGTCGCGAACGCCGGACAACGCCGTTTACCATGACTTGCTGGCGCACGAGAATAAATTTAAAACCCTGCTCGCAATCGGCGACAGTGAAGCCCCGAGTACCGTTGCCGCTGCGGTATTTTCCGGGCATCTGGCAGCGCGGAACCTGGGGAGTGATGAGGATTTTTATACGCCGTTGTTTCGACGGGAAATGCCGGGGCTGGCTAATGGGTGATCCCTTTGATATTTTTTGTTAGACCTCTTATTCATTCTTTCTATCAATTCTGTCAATTAAACCAACCCTTAGATCGGTAGCCTCATATATGGTGAGACCATTGTGTATAACAAAACCATCAGCAACTCCTAATGGCATAGGCTTTTTAAATATACGCTTTATATGTAATTGATATTCAATAGAGCCTGCATCAGGATAAATTTGTCCACTAAACTTTACTTTTCCTACACCCAGCGCCCTACCTCTTCCCTTAAGTCCCGACCACCCTAAGAAAACACCTAGTAGTTGCCATAAAGCATCCAATCCCAAGCACCCAGGCATAACCGGATCTCCTTTAAAATGACAAGCAAAGAACCAATGGTCAGGTAAAATTCTTAGGCCAGCATCAACATTACTTTCTCTTCATTTAATACAGCATTCTCTATGTTTGAAAATGGAATTTTTCTATTTTCAAAAAGTAATTCTTCTTTACTAATTCGAAGATATCCAATTTCGGGTTGTGACCATGATGTTGAACCATCTGGTTTTAATTCCAATTTCGAACAGCTAACTTTATCCGGGAAAGAGTTCATTTAGAAAATAACGCTTGGCTAAATCGCCGAGCGGTAGCGAGGTCGATTTGAGCCACTGGTTAGAAGTCATTTTATACCTATTGCACTTGAAGAAGCTGATGAAATTTTTTCTCATTGATCGTTTTACCTTTTACCAAGACACCATTCATCAAAACTACAACTTGATCAGGCGCGAAAAACTCAAAGATATAAAACCATAATTCATCGCCTTGATACCTTTTTTTTGTAAGGCGTACCGAAGTTAATTCTTGATTCGGATACTCTAATCTGGCGACACTGAGTGCTTCTGTCACTCCCAAAGGTGGTTCGCCTTTCCCTGGAACCCACTGAGGAAGAGACGACGCGGTATCATGTGGCACCGAATATACCCATATTTTATCGCTACTGAACTGAACGAAGGTTAAAATTACAGACCGGCTTTCCGACGCTTGAACGCCCGCTGATAATAAAATAATTACAAATATAATTAATCTCATTAGAGTTATCTAACTATACAAGGTGTCTACTAATTGTGGGTAACACGGAGATCTAACGCCCATTTAAACAGAGAGGCGCACTTGTGCGCCGAATCTGTTTGAAATGCTGGTTATACGCTTTTAGATAAGTAGTATAAATAATCATCTTTGGCACTAGATTGCACTATCTCGCCAGCCTCTATACATTCCTTAAAATCTATTTTTATTTTTCCTGATTCAACATAAGATTGAAAATCTTTTATTTGTTCTCCAAAAATTGTAAGCCGCCATAAATCGAAGCCATCTATTCTTCCTTGGTCCCCATAGTCGTAGTCCACTGATATGTCACCGAAATCAAAACAACAGCCAATTCCATGGAACTCGTAAGTATACTTATCGATAGTACCGGTTCTTGGCGTTTTGTTATGTCGCCAACACATCGGTTGATCCACGTTTAATTTACCCTTCATTAGCTCTTCAGCTTTTAATACATTCTGAAGAAAAAAATTAATTAATTTATGAAGTTGATCGTTCATTTTGTATGCGTATAACGCCAGCCTAAATCGCCGAGCGCTAGCGAGGTCGATTTGAGGCACTGGTTAGGCAGCACGTATGTGTTTCTCAACTTCTACTCCAATAGCAAAATGTTTAAAGAATGGAATAAAAACACCATAGTAAGCAAACACCCCAAAAAAGGCGAGACGCCAGGCTGGGAGGTTGCCTTTAACTTTTAAAGTGACATTCGCAGCTAACGCGCCAGGTGTTGTGATTTTCGGATGTAGGCACAGGCCTATACCTGACCAAGTTGCTATAAACATAAATAAGAAAAGAATTGTGTATAGGGTATCTTTCGACGTTCCTGCTTTTCGCTCTATTAACCAACTTGATGGAATTCCTCCATTCTCTAGAACCAAGACCAATAAACATAATGGAATAGCAAAAATACTCATCAGTAGTGGGCCGTCAATAAGAAAAGCTACCGCCCCTCTCCACCAAGGCGCTAATTCCTCGGAACCCTTTGACTTCTCATTTAAAGACGTAATTAGCGGTATTAATAACAACGGCCATGACAAGAGAGTCCATGGGCTTAGAAAAACGCTGAGCATATTATTTGTGATACTAAAATGAAATCCTTTCGTTGAGAAAAGTACAACAATGCCAATCACGGCAAGGAAAGAAAGTTTTCTACGAAATGTCATACTGCCTAACGAGGCTGTAGGAAAATTCGACTGGCGGATTGATCCCAATTCGGCTTCTGCTTTTGTAAAATTCTACTCGCCATTTTTGTATTTTCTCCTTCCAT
>Ga0224506_10003628_pt1 | contig 10160 bp, 12 predicted proteins | sample SF_Jan12_sed_USG_2_FD_169108 | JGI IMG/M metagenome (GOLD analysis project Ga0224506, IMG submission 169108) | Sediment microbial communities from San Francisco Bay, California, United States - SF_Jan12_sed_USGS_8_1 | ecosystem: Environmental > Aquatic > Marine > Sediment | place: USA...
CATTACCGAGGCATCAATCAATGCCCCGGTTTTCATTTGATGCATAAATTCCAGCATTTCTAGTGTTGGTGATTTCTGATCTGTTAATTCAAGATCAATTGCCTGGCCGCCGCCCATTCCCAAAGAACCGCTTGCCTGACTTAAAACGGCCAATATTTTAAGGCGAGTATCATCTCTGACATTAAAATCTGATTCTGAAACCAACAATTCAAAGGCCAAAGTCTGCAGGGCGTCTCCTGCCAAAATGGCTGTCGCTTCATCGAAAGCTATATGACAGGTCGGTTTTCCACGTCTTAAATCGTCATCATCCATGCAAGGTAAGTCATCATGGATCAGGGAATAAGCGTGGATCAATTCAACTGCAACAGCAGGAATCGCCAATTTCGATGCATCAGCACCCAACATTTCACCCGTGGCATACACCAAAGCTGGCCTCAACCTTTTGCCAGGATTGAGTACAGCATACCGCATTGCCTGATGTAATCTTTGCGGTTTTGTATCATCAGAAGGAAGTAGTTTCTCCAGCAAGGATTTTACGTCTTGCTGAACACGATTTAAAAATACACTGTGTGGCATAACTATTCTTTTTCGAAAGGCTCCAACACATCACCATCTTGCGTCAAAATGGAGACCTTCTGTTGTGCCTTATCCAACAATTGTTGGCACTGGCGTGTCAATCCAACACCTTTTTCAAATAACTTCAGAGAGTCTTCAAGGGGTAGATCCCCTTTTTCAAGTTGTTCGACAATAGACTCGAGTTCACTTAACTGCGACTCAAAGGAGTTTTGTTTTGAGCTCATAATCCTGCCTTTAAAGTTGCAAAGGCCTATTTTCTCTTATTTTGCGGCGGAATGAAATAAATAAAAAATATTTACCCTAATTTTCGATTCAATTACTGGAAACTTGGCAAATCTTTACTAATCTTGATGTATGTCATCAGGATTTTGCCTGATAGCCGAATTCAAGGCTAACAAAGTTAAAAAAGGAGTGTATTAACTTGGATATAGCAACCCTCGTTGGACTGCTTGGCGCCATAGCCATGGTAGTTATGGCCATGGTGCTTGGTGGAAGTATTAACATCTTTATTGATACTCCCTCTATATTAATCGTTGTTGTTGGTACCCACTTTGTGGTGATGATGAAATATCCTCTGGGTGATTTTCTCAGTGCAGCCGGGTCAGGCATGAAGGTCTTGTTATTTAAATCACCCGACTGCAATGAGTTAATTCAGAAAATTGTAGAACTGGCTGACATTGCCAGAAAAAGTGGTTTGCTGGCGCTTGAAGATGTCGAGATTCCTGATCCCTTTGTTAAAAAAGGTATTGGCTTACTTGTGGATGGACATGATGGAGAAGTGGTTCGGTCTATTCTTGAAAAAGACATGAAAATGGCCTCTTCCAGACATACTTCTGGCGCAGGTGTTTTCAAATCTATGGCTGATATAGCGCCAGCTATGGGAATGATTGGAACCCTTGTTGGTCTTGTTGCCATGTTATCTAATATGGATGATCCCAAATCCATTGGCCCTGCCATGGCCGTTGCACTTTTAACTACCTTGTATGGCGCGATTATGGCCAACATGGTGGGAATTCCAATTGCTGACAAACTCAATCTTAGAGACGAAGAAGAAAAAGTTGCCAAACAGTTGATTATTGATGGCTTGTTAGGCATTCAGGCTGGACAAAATCCAAGAGTTATTGAACAAGTATTACATGGCTATCTTGCCGAGAAAAAGCGCCCCAGTAGCGAAGATTAAAAATATTCAAAGGAAAGCATTGTGAGCGATCAGGAAGAATGTAAATGCCCTCCCGAAGGCTTACCAGCCTATATGGGAACTTTTGCCGATCTGATGGCACTTTTAATGTGTTTCTTTGTGCTATTGCTCTCATTTTCTGAAATGGACGTACTTAAATTCAAACAAATTGCCGGGTCGATGAAATTTGCATTTGGAGTTCAACACAAAGTTGAGGTCAAAGATATACCAAAAGGAACCAGTATCATTGCTCAGGAATTTTCTCCGGGTAAACCACAACCCACAATTATTGAGGCTGTCATGCAACAGACAGTGGATATTACCAAAGAAACTCTGGACTTTGCTGAACCAACTGAAAAAGAACCTGATGAAGGTTTTGGTGACCAAAATATAAAAGGTAAGGGTGACAAACCTGATACTTCTTCTGATGAAACTGATGAATCTGCTGAAATTACTGAAACGGTTCAGGTTGAAGTAACACAAGAGCAAATTGAAGCTCAAAAACAGGCCGAACAGCTTGCGAAAGAAATTGCCAGTGAATTACATGAAGAGATCCTTGAAGGGCAAATTGAGCTCTTGGCCAAGCAAAGCTATGTGGTTATCAGGATCAGGGAAAGAGGTTCTTTTTCATCAGGTTCTGACACAATCGAAGACGAATTTTTGCCGGTACTGCAAAAAATAAAGGGCATTTTAGTTGATACAACTGGGGAAATACGAGTTGCTGGTCACACTGATAATGTTCCTATCAATACTGAATATTTCCGTTCAAACTGGGAATTATCTGGCGGTAGAGCAGGTTCAGTAACAAGAGAACTGCTCAGTGATGGACAATTGGATCGTAATCGTTTTGTGATCACCGGATATGCTGATACCAAACCTATTGCAGATAACGATACCTCTGACGGACGTGCAGCAAACAGGCGTGTTGAAATAATCATTGTTAAAGGTGATCAGTCTATCAATGACGTTGTCGGTGTAGGTGTCGATTCCTAAAAATACTCTGTAAAACCGGATTTTCAGGCAAATTATGTAAATCGTCTTCAAAACACTAATTTTCCCCTTTAAAGCTTGTATTATTGGCCGTGATTTGGTATAAAGTGCGCCCTTTCTGCGGCAGAAAGGTTTTGATCTGATTAATAAAATAATAATCAGTTTTTGTTTGCCGTTTTAACAGTATTTAAAGAGGCTAGAAAAATGTCACGAGTATGTCAGGTTACTGGTAAAAGACCTGTAACAGGAAACAATGTTTCCCACGCAAAAAACCGCACCAGACGTCGTTTTTTGCCTAACTTACACTCACACCGTTTTTGGGTTGAGAGTGAAAATCGTTTTGTGAAACTGAGAGTTTCTTCAAAAGGAATGCGCATCATTGACAAAAATGGTATTGATGCGGTTTTAGCAACCATTCGCCAACGTGGCGAGAAAGTGTAAGAGGTTTTTGTCATGCGCGATAAGATCAAATTAGTTTCATCTGCTGGTACTGGCCATTTTTACACCACAGATAAAAACAAAAAAAACACACCACATAAACTGGAGTTCAAAAAATTTGATCCAGTTGTACGTCAGCACGTTTTGTATAAGGAAGCTAAAATCAAGTGATCCGGTATCCCGGTGTCGCTGGTTTTAAAAATCTTGTACTTCATATTCTTCGTGAAGAAAAAATAGCCTAAAGACCCGGTTACACGACCGGGTTTTTATTTTTCAATTCGTGAATTTTTACTTTTGACATGAAGAGCAAAAAACAGTCGCTCTTTGTGCAATGATAATTTTTTTCAATTCTTTCCCACACTGCTTACATGGCTGGCCAGATCTACCATATACATCCAGCGTTTGTTGAAAATAACCCGGTTTACCCTCCGCAGAAGTAAAATCTTTTAAACTGCTTCCACCTGCCTCAATTGCTTGTGACAAAATTTGTTTAATACTATTAACCAGATCAGCAACCATTTTTCGGCTCAATCCATTTGCTTTTCTGGTTGGTTTAATTTTGCTACGAAATAAAGATTCCTGTGCGTAAATATTACCCACACCAACAACTATCTGACTATTCATTATCAGACTTTTAATCGGTTGATTGGAACTTTTACAGGCTTTATAAAGATATTCCGCACTAAACTCTGATTCCAGAGGTTCAACGCCAAGTTTTATCAATAATTTATGGTTTAATTTGTCCGGATTCAGCATGACACAACCAAATCGTCGCGGATCGTTATAACGGATAATTTTTCCGTTTTGCAACTCAATATCCACATGGTCGTGTTTTTCAACTGGACGAGTAGCTTCGCAAATTCGTAAACTACCTGACATACCCAAATGAATCATTAAACTGTTTGATTCTGTAATCAGTAACAGGTATTTTCCACGTCTTACAATCTCTATGATGGTTTGCCCTGACATCTTTTCTGAAATATCTTCATTCACCGGCCAGCGCAATCGGCTATTTCTAACTTCAATTGTTTTTATTTTTTGATTCAGACAATAGGGATAAATCCCTCTTTTGCTGGTCTCTACTTCTGGTAATTCAGGCACGATATCTACTCATTAGTCGGTATACAGAATATTATTTATGGTAGGGGGATGAACTCTTCATATTCTTTTGCTGGTAACACAAAGATTAATTACTATCAATAAAGTGGAAATAAAGCCATTCCTTACTTTGAACCACCTTACACATAAGCGGGATTTGCTTGTCCTTAAAAAATAATAAAACATTGTGGCTATTAATTTGATTTTCATCCATGTTTGGTACTGATTCAATTGAATCATCATCTAGCATGGATTCCCAGTTTAGTGCAATTCGCCTACTGATATCTTCGCTTAGTTTATCTTGTGTATTAATCCAATGGTCATTTCTCTTTACTAGTCGAATATAACCAAAATCTATTTCAACAAGCTCAGGCTGTTGCAGATCAATTGTTGGCGCTTCATTGTCTATTTTTGAGTCATTCATTATCTTTCCCGCCAGTACAAACATCATAAACATCGCGCTCACTAAAATAATCATTAGATTGAGCCATTGTCTTTCTTTGATGTTTTTTTTGACCATTATTGCTTACTCTTATTATTTCTTGTTGTTAGCCAAATCACCAATACCAATAAGGGTAAAATCAAACTGATACCCCAACTTAATAACCAGTGAGCTACAACAGAAACCTGAATAAAACTGTCTTGATGGTCTGCTTGTAAATTTTGGTTTTCTATTTGCGTCAACCAGCTAATCATGTTCAAAATCAGTTGTTTGTTATCATAATTATTTATTGCTGTATCAGAAGCAAAATTCGTATCTCCAACAACCAATAAACGCTGATTGCTCACTTTGTTTTTTGCACTAATAGCAAGTGAAAATGCTCCTCTGGTTTCCCCCTCATCTTCATTGTAAGATAAAGTTTCTGCCGCTACATCAAACTCTGTCCAGACAGCTGGGTGAGTTTTTAGTACAGCTTCATATTCAAATAAACTCTTTAAACCTGAGGTTGAATTTTCCGATGAAACTGTTTCCAATCCGGTTGCCCATGGGAATGCCACAAGGCTTTTTAAGGATCTGGTAATTTGATGGTCACCTAATTGATTGACTATCACCACAGCGGGATGAGGCGTTCCGCTCTGATACCCATTCCAGTCAATTAATGTGCCTGGTGTTTGGTTAATGCCCACAAGATCCATAATTTGTTGAGGAACTTTGCTATCAGGATCAACCATAATTAACAGATTACCACCGCTTTCAACATACTTTTCAACAACTGATATTTCCTGTGGTAACCAGGTTTTACTACCTCCCGCAATTACCATTAAGACTGTGTTATCTGTAATTTTCGAAATTTTATATAGATTCTGAACCGCGATAGGCCAACCCAACCCCTCCATTATTTTCTTAAGCTGAGTTAAATCTGATGGTTGTTGTCCAAATGGTGATGCTTCTCCATGACCTTCTATAAAAGTGATCCATTGTTTTTTTCTCGCCAACATTTGTTCAATTGCTTGCTGGAATACCAGATTAACTTCCCCATCAAAAGGATAAGCAATAAGTTGTTCCATATGACCCATTTGAAAACGAATATACTCTCCTACCTGTTGAATGCTCTGATCGCCAGCTTGTCTCGATACAAACCTGATACTACTGTTTGGTTTGTAATATTTTAATAATTTATAACCTCTAATAACTTCTTCCCGACTTCGACCTTCATCTATCACAGCCGACACTATTAATGGCTCATTTTGCTGATTCAGTAAATCAACCAATTGTTGAGAGTAACTGTTGCGCTTACTACTGGTAATGTCCACTTTTCCATTAAAACTTGGCGCAACTATTACTACCATTAATCCTGTTACTATTAATGTTATATATCTAAATCTATTCACCGATAAGTTTTTCGCAAAGCTGTGCAACACTATTGTAGTAAACAGCATAATCCAGCCAAAATAAGCAACCATATCAGCATAGAACAATTGCCCTTCACGTAAGGTATAAAATGGCAAGAAAACTCCACGCCACCAATCATAAGACGTGGACGTATAGATGTAACTATCCAGTCCAAAAAGTGCAAAAATAACTGCCAAGGATGCAAGAATTGCTGTAATTAATTTGTGGCATTGCAAACAGGCAAGCAAGGCTAACATTCCCGTTAACCAATTAATGATCACTAATCCACTGATAACCAGAACCAATCGCTGCCAGTCGATATTGCTGTAAATCGAGAGAATAATTGTAATTAACAATAAATTTACGATTGACCATAATGAAAGTAGAAATACCGGTTTGTATATGGACCAAAATCTTTGAAATGGTGTTAACGCTGACTGAACCAACAAATTATGCTGATTGTTCATCCTCAGCCCCGGCAACAATGGTAACAAAGTGATAACATTTACCATCATTAATAAAAACAGATTCCAACCAGCCAATGGGACTATCAACTCATTAAAAACAGATAAGCCGGAGATGTTTTGAGCCTGCAAATAAAGAAAATTTTGATACCCGACAGATGTCAAAAGCCCCATGGATAAACTGACAAAAATTAATAGCAACAAAGTGGACTTTTTTTGCCAAATCATTTTGAAATACAGGTTTGCCACTGAATTTGAACTCATAGACTTTCCCCTGACAAACATCTGAAAATTGGCATCAACACATCTTTTCCCTGCCCCAGACACTTGATTTCTTCTTCTTTAGCCAACCCTTTTATTATTTTATTCCAACTGTCCAGACTTATATTTTCAATCGATATTATCCGAATAGTACGACCATAATTTTCTATTTTACCTTGCTCTTTCCATTCAATACGCGAATTAATGGTTTCAATTTTTTCTTTCAACACCTGATCCTGTAAATAGGTCAGGAGCCAAAACTCGCCTTTGTTGTTGATCTCAACTTTTGCCACCAGTTCACCCTGATGGAGCATCACAACAGTATCAGCCAAAATAACAGTTTCATTAATATGGTGAGATGAAAATATACAAAGCGGGATTTTCAATTGGCTAATTTGATCTACAAATCTTTGTTGCTCAAGTGGATCCAGCGCTTGCGTTGGTTCGTCCAAAATCAAAAACTCTGGCTGGTTTATTAAAGATTGAACTATCGATACTTTTTGCATATTTCCTTGTGATAGTTCGGAGAGACTTTTATCCAATAAATGCGTTATGTCCCAGTTTCCTGCAATTAATTCAATTGATTCACTGATAGCTTCATTTGTCATTCCCTTACTACCAGCAACCAGCGTTAAATAATCACCAACTCTCAATCCATCTAATGCTGTCATTCCACTCATCATATAACCGGATATCGCTTTAAAGGTTAAATTGTGTGGTTGAAGTTTTTTTGAATCTGGCAGATAGGAAATTTTTCCTTCTTCAGGTAACAGATCGCCAGCCAATAATCGAAGTAATGTGGATTTTCCGGCGCCGTTTAAACCGACCAATGCGACTTTGCTATCAGTTTTTAGATCAAAACTGATATCCTTTAAAATATGTTCCTTTTTTTTGTTGTAGCTAATATTTACTGCTGAAAGTCCTGATATATCAGACATATTTTATCTTTTAAATTGTCGATTGATTTAAGCTAATATACCAAAGGCCGGATGTATAAAAAACTCTAATCTTTCTCTTGTGAGAATTAATTGATGGCAAAAGCATCCAAATCAACATCTACAACACGATGTTTAATTATTTTTATTCTTCCCTGATAACGGGTTTCACCCGTTGATGTAAAATCAAACTCATAAAGTCTGGCAAAATACCAGCCCCCTTTTTTATCACGTACCATCGTTATTTTACTTTGAACCACTGTATGATCGAGAAATTGAACGCCTGCTTCATGACATCTATGACGACCAGCTCTGATAGCAATCTGTTTTAATTTTTGGGTATGATTCCAGTAGTACACCAATAGTACGATAAAACCCAGAAGAAATAATTGACTCATATTAATCCTGTTCCAATTTGTTTGATGCTATACATAATCTTAATTTTAACTCTTTGACTAATATATTATCTATATTTTCATTTGAGCAATAAAAAAGGCGACTATTGCCGCCTTTCTCATCAATCAAAATTAATTAGTCTTTCTTCTTATCAACCAAAATTTGCTCTGCACCAGCCATTTTAGCCTGATCTACAGCACTAACCACTACGCCAGCTTTTGCTTTTTCATGTGCAACCACTACAACCGCTGCTTTTGGTTTTTTTGCTCTGGCTGTTTCTACATTAGCTCTGATAGCATTCACATCAACTTCGCGTCTATCCATTCTTACAACACTTAAGTCATCTATTTCGATAACGATAGGTCTCAAGTGCTCTGGTGGAACAACGTCAGTATCAGGGCTTGGTTTTGGTCTATTCAAAACGATAGCTTCTTCTTTTACAAAAGATGTTGTTACAATGAAGAAGATCAACATAATGAAAACAATGTCCAACATGGGTGTCATGTCAACTTCGGTTTCATCATCAAAATGTTTTCTGGCTCTACGCATCTTAAATTCCTACTTAAACTCTATCAAACTGCCAATGTTTAACCCACTGTGCAGCCTTATTCAAGACTTATAAATTCGTCTAAATATTCTACTTATCACAAGACACGATACTATAACGGTTGACTTAAAATATGTCCAGCCCATTACTTATATCTTTTTGCCTTAAACATGCATAAATCACATTTCAGGCTTGTCATGCCCGTTATAGTATCAATTGAATTGGGCTATCTCAATTTTTCTACAATGACTCTATCTGCACCAGCCTGTTTGGCCTGATCAAATGCACTAACTACTATTCCTACTTTTGACTTTTCATGTGCTTTAACAATAACGCCAGCCTTTGGATCCTTGGCTCTCGCGGTTTCAATATTGGCTCGAACTGAATCAATAGATATATCTCGACCATCAAGCGTAATGATGCTGTTATCATCAATCTGCAGCGTAATTGGTATTACTGAATTTTCGCCTTTACTGCTCTGTGGTCTGTCTAACACCACCCCGCTTTCCTTAACAAAGGATGTGGTGACTATGAAGAAAATTAACATGATAAAGACAATATCCAGCATTGGAGTCATGTCTACGTTGGTTTCATTGGAAAGATATTTTTTTATTCTACGCATTGGAGCCTCCGGTTTTATTGACTTAAGGTTTACTAAAACTTTCGACATTAATTACTTAGACAACAAAAACACAAAAAATTCATTGTCTTTTATAAGTATAGCCAATAACTTTCTATCGGAATCCGTCAATCGTAATTATTAAAATACCATTTTGAATTATGACAAGCCAAAACAGAGCGTAATCCATCATAACTTAACTCAATCATAAATGTATCTTCGGCAATATCTGGACCAGCATTCCATGCATCTTTTTTTTGATTTAACTCATATAGTTCTGAAAAATCAACCTGACCATGAACCACTTTCATCCCACCGACATCAATTCTATCGGACTGAATAATTGGTGAACATGAAAAACCATTTTGTTTTAATTTGTTTTCTTTTTTCCAGAGTACAATCTTTTTGTATTCGAAATTACAAATGTAAGCTGCTGATGCTTCACCGTCTTTCAAGATATTAAAGACATAGGGAGGATCATGAGTTTCAATTTTTGATATATGAGGCACAACAGAAACACAATTATTTTCTTTTGCACTATTCCATAAAGCTTGAGGTAAGTCTTCGAAAATCTCTGATCCCGCAGAGTACGTACCTACTAAAAATAAATAAGTAAGAATTACATATTTCTTCATTACATGTTCTTTTATTGTGATTTAGACCTTCCAACTACACAATACACTACCCCTCAAACTTATTGCCGGTCAGATTTTCGTACTTGATAATCAGCTGCTCTCGGGTTTCTTTATTATTTTCATCCAGAGGAATACAATCAACCGGGCAAACTTGCTGACATTGAGGCTCGTCATAATGACCAACACATTC
>Ga0224506_10003629_pt1 | contig 10157 bp, 9 predicted proteins | sample SF_Jan12_sed_USG_2_FD_169108 | JGI IMG/M metagenome (GOLD analysis project Ga0224506, IMG submission 169108) | Sediment microbial communities from San Francisco Bay, California, United States - SF_Jan12_sed_USGS_8_1 | ecosystem: Environmental > Aquatic > Marine > Sediment | place: USA...
GTTGTCACGTTTTGTAAGGCACACGATTACATCGATGTATGTGCTGTCTTATAACGAAATACCGAGTGACAGACAGATTAGAATCGTGGCAACAGTCGGTCAGGCAGCACCACAGTAACAGGATTAATGAGCGGCAAGTAGTTGCCAGTTGGATTCGGTATTAAGTTGAGGCATGTATGAAAATAAAACGATTTTTTGCAGCTGATATGCGTCGCACTATTTTAAAGGTTCGAGAAACACTTGGGCCTGATGCGGTTATATTATCAAATAAGCGCGTCGAAGGCGGGATTGAAATCGTTGCTGCGGTTGAGTACGACGAGTCACTATTTTCTGGTGTAAATGTAAGCGCAACGCCGCCCCATGAAAAAGAACATGAAACAGATACTGGCATAGAAATAAAAATTGAGAGTCATCCTGAAAAAGAAGTTTCGCGCGATGAAATCTGGAACGATATTAAACTTGGCCGTTATATCCCCGAAGCGCCTGTTGCAGATATAACAAGGCAGCCGAAAAAGAAATTAAAACCCAGGCTGGAACCTTCATTTACTGATTCTAAACAGAGCGAACCCGTCATTACAGAGATGCGCAGCGAGCTCAAGTCATTACGTGGCATGTTGCTCAATCAGCTTTCAGGTTTGGCCTGGGGTAATGAAACACAATATCACCCAACACGTGCGCGCTTACTGCAAAGATTGATTGCGATAGGTCTGAGTCCATCACTAGCACGACAGATATCTGAACAGATCGATGAAGAAGAAGATTTTGATCACTGCTGGCGTCTGGCGCTGGGAAATCTGTCTCACCAGTTACCAACCAATGATGATCAGATTTTAGATAAGGGTGGTGTCGTTGCCGTGCTTGGTGCAACCGGTGTTGGCAAAACAACCACAGTTGCCAAACTGGCCGCACGTTACATATTACGTCATGGCAAAGGTCGTGTTGGACTGATTTCAACTGATAACTACCGCGTTGGTGCGCATGAACAATTACGCAGTTATGCACGAATCATGGGAGCACCACTGAGTATTGCCAGCGATCTACAAAGTCTTAAAGAGGCCTTGAACAAATTCAAGGATAAAGACCTGGTGCTGATCGATACTGCCGGTATGAATAAGCAGGATATGGAGCTGAACAAGCAGATGTTACAACTCAAACAGGGTACCCGACGTATTCAGAGCTATCTGGTGCTGGCAACAAATAGCCAACGTGGGGTATTGAATGATTCAGCCCAGGCGTTTACTAACTTCAGATTGTCAGGATGTATTCTTACCAAGGTTGATGAAACAACCAGTCTTGGTGGTGCGCTCTCCGTAGCCGTTGAGCACGACCTGCCCATTGCTTATTACAATGATGGACAAAAGGTACCCGAAGATATCCATCCTGCCCGGGCGCATAAACTTGTCGCACGAAGTGTGGCCATTATGCAGCATATGGGTGGAGGCTCAAAAGACGATCAACTCGCATTAACACTGGGTGGTATGGTGGCACACGCGCATGGCTGATTCTGTAGGTCAGGATCAGGCCAGTGGTTTACGCCGCGCGATCAATCCCAAACCTGTACAGGTCATTGCTATTACCGGTGGTAAAGGTGGTGTGGGCAAAACCAGTGTTTCCCTGAATCTGGCGATGGCGCTGTCCGCCCGGGGTAAAGACGTGATGCTTCTGGACGCTGATCTAGGTCTAGCGAACGTTGATGTTTTACTGGGCTTATATCCAAAGAATACCTTACTGGATGTCATGGAGGGGCGCTTGACACTTGAAGAAGTCATTATTGATGGTCCCGGCGATATCAAAATCGTTCCTGCTTCATCAGGCTTTAAAGATATGGCGCAACTTACACCAATGCAACACGCGGGTCTGATTCAGGCGTTTAGTGAATTAAGTGTTGATATTGATGTGCTACTGGTTGATACGGCGGCAGGAATATCCGATGGTGTTACCAGTTTTTGTCGCGCAGCTCAGGAAGTAATTGTAGTAATTTGTGACGAGCCGGCATCCATTACCGATGCATATGCTTTAATTAAACTTCTCCATCGTGATTACGGTATCAGTCGCTTTAATATTCTTACGAATATGGCGAAGTCGGCACAAGAAGGACGTGAGGTTTATGAAAAAATGGTCAAGGTGACTGATCGTTTTCTCGATGTGACTTTAAACTTTGCAGGGCATATTCCCTATGATGAGTATGTTCTGAAAGCGATAAAAAAACAGCGTGGTGTTGTCGAAGCATTTCCACGCAGCAAGGCCTCGATAGCATTCGGGACGCTTGCGGATAAAACACTGAAATGGCCAATTCCGAAAGTGGCTGGAGGCCATCTTGAATTTTTTGTTGAACGTTTAGTTCAGGGTAATCAACAACCAAATGCGGAGGTAATGCCATGAATGGCCTTGCTATGTATGCAGCAACCCAACCCAGTACCTATGAAGGTATGGTGGCCCAACATGCGCCCCTGGTAAAAAGAATTGCGTGTCACCTGATTAATCGTCTGCCTGCCAGTGTGCAGCTCGAGGATCTGGTGCAGGCCGGAATGATTGGTCTACTGGAAGCATCGAAAAATTATGATGAATGTCAGGGGGCCAGTTTTGAAACCTATGCGGGCATTCGGATCCGCGGTTCTATGCTTGATGAAATCCGTAAAAATGACTGGGCGCCTCGATCAGTGCATCGCAAGGCACGTATGGTTGCTGAAGCCGTGCGTGAAATTGAAAATGAGGTTGGACGAGATGCTCGCGATACAGAAATCGCAGAAAATCTGGATATGTCATTACAGGATTATTACAAAATTCTTCAGGACAATAGTTATCACAAGGTTTTAAGTTTTGAAGACCTTGGTATTGGTGATGAATCTATCCTGGAAACCATGTCAGATAATTCCCCCGGAATTGTTGATGGCTTGCAACGTGAAGATATGCAGCATTTATTGTCTGATGCCATTGCAACCCTGCCAGAACGTGAACGGCTGGTGATGGCACTTTATTATGATGAAGAGCTAAACCTGCGCGAAATAGGTGCTGTTATGGGTGTGAGTGAGTCTCGTGTCAGTCAGATTCATAGTCAGGCCGTTATACGCCTGCAGGCCCGTCTGGGTCATCGCATCGGCGGCGATAATTAAACATTTTCCCCCCTACGCCGATATTGTTTGAAAGAGAACTGTCCCTTTCCTGAATAAGGAATTGTGGGCAGGGATGTCTGTGCGGCAAATTCTTGGCATCTTAATGGAGGCATGTCGTGGATATGAATATGAAAATCCTTGTGGTGGATGACTTTTCCACTATGAGGCGAATTATAAAAAATCTGCTTAACGATCTAGGCTTTGCCAATATTAGCGAAGCTGATGATGGTAATACTGCATTACCGGTTTTACAGAAGGGTGGTTTTGATTTTCTGGTGACTGACTGGAATATGCCTGGTATGACCGGAATTGAATTACTCAAAGCCGTTCGTGCAGATGACAAGTTAAATACCTTACCTGTTCTGATGGTGACAGCTGAACAAAAAAGAGAACAAATTGTTGAAGCTGCTGAGGCAGGGGTGAATGGATATATCGTCAAGCCGTTTACAGCACAGACCCTCAAGGAAAAGATTGACAAAATATTTGAGCGCATAGACGCATAATAAAGGGCACGCAAATGCTGGACGATAATCAGCTGATAACAGACGATAATGTTGCTCGTGCAAAAGATTTGTTAGCTTGTCTGGAAAGGGGTGATGAACAGGGTGCGAGAGAAGTTCTTGATGAGTTATCTCGAATTCGGGAAACCGAACTCTATAAAGAGATGGGAAAGCTCACGCGTGAACTGCATGATGCGATTTCAACATTTGGAATGGATCATGAAATCGTTAATCTGGCCAAAGATGAAATACCCGATGCCCGCTCGCGTCTTCGTTATGTTATTGAACTAACCGATGATGCTGCGAATAAAACACTAACAGCCGTTGAGTCGTCAATTCCCTTATGTGATAACTTGAGTAAGGATTCAACGGATCTAAATGAAAAATGGAAACGCTTTATAAAACGTGACATGGATGTGAATGAGTTTAGAGAACTCAGTGCACGCATCGACAAATTTCTTGAAGATAATTCCGCCGGTGTTACAACCTTACGCACAAACCTGAGCGACATCTTACTTGCACAGGATTTTCAGGACTTGACTAGTCAAATCATCAAACGTGTTATTGATCTGGTGCAGAATGTGGAATCAAATCTGGTTAATCTGGTGAAACTGACGGGTGCTAAGGTCGATCTGGGCGAGGTACAGAAAGGTGATGGAATAAAAGCAACAGGGCCTGCAGTACCTGGAGTTGATCAAGGAGTTGTATCTGGTCAGGATGAAGTCGATGAGCTGCTTTCCAGTCTCGGGTTTTAACAAAGGGGCCTTGAAGGGAAAGATACCGTGGATGAAGAGCTCTTACAGGATTTTCTCGTCGAAGCAGGTGAAATACTTGAGCAACTGAACGAACAGTTAGTTGATCTTGAGCAAAGTCCCGATGACATGGATTTGTTGAATGCGGTATTTCGCGGCTTTCACACAATCAAAGGCGGTGCAGGTTTTTTAAGCATTGACCCTATGGTGGCTGTCTGTCACCGTTCAGAAGATTTATTTAATTTATTACGTAATGGCGAGCGTCACGTCAATGCTGATCTAATGGATACAGTACTGCCCGTTCTCGATGTCCTGAATGATCAATTTGATAAACTCCGTGAAGGCGAAATGCCAGAAGCTGTTGACCCAGCATTACTCGCAGCACTTGAAGCGATTGTTACTGGTGAAGCAGCTGCTCCGGCACCCGTTGCTGAAGCTCCACCACCTGTCGTGGAGGAACCGCCCGTTGTTGAAACACCCACCGCAGAAGCGCCGCCAGTTGAGCCAGTTAGTCCTGAACCTGTAGAACCTGTTAGTGCGGCTATACCAGCGGCAACACCTATACCACCTTCAGCTGACGAAGACCTGGATGGAATAAATATCAGCGATGAAGAGTTTCAGTCATTGCTGGATGCCTTACAAAACCCTGATACTGCAGATATCCCTGCAGCCGTTCCGCAAACACCTGAAACACCAGCCACGGCGACTCAAAGTGATGAGATCAATGATGAAGAATTTGATCAGTTGCTTGATGAGTTGCATGGCAAAGGTAAATTTTCACCAACACCAGGCACGCCAGCCGAGACACCTGCAAGCACGACAACATCAAGTGCAGATCCCGATGGGGATATTACCGACGCTGAATTTGAGCAGATTCTTGATAATCTTCATGGTAAAGGTCAGTTTAGTGCTGCGCCAACAAGCGCAGTAGCCGCTGAGCCAAAAGTAGAACAGGCTGTGTCAACGCCTGCAGCTACGGCAACAGCTCCTGCCAGTGATGAAATATCCGAGGAAGAGTTTGATGAGCTACTCGACAAACTTCACGGTAAAGGAAACTTTGCTGGCGCACCTGACAAGGCACAAGCGGCACCTGCAGAGCCGCTAGCACCACCGGTAGCTACAACACCACCTGCGGCAGCAGCAACGCCCGTTGCAGGTGATGAAATCTCTGAACAGGAATTTGATGACTTACTGGATAAGCTCCATGGCAAAGGAAAATTTATTACTGCTCCAGCAACAGAAGCTGTCGCATCACAGACTGCTGCGCCAACACCGGAACCTGCGCCACAACAGGTAGCACCAGCTCCGGAATCTGCTCCTCCACAGGTGGCACCAGTAGCATCGACTGAAGCGGTGAAACCTGTGGCACAAAAAACAGCTGAACCACCCAAGCCAGCAGCAGCAAAAGAAAAGGAAAAATCAACGCCACAGGCAGAAACAACGGTGCGTGTTGATACCAAACGACTCGATGACATTATGAACATGGTGGGTGAGCTGGTACTGGTACGTAATCGTATTGATCGTCTGGGCAGTACCATTGGCGATGAAGAAATGATCAAGGCAGTATCAAACCTTGATCTTGTTACGACTGATTTGCAAATGTCAGTGATGAAAACACGTATGCAACCAATCAAAAAAGTTTTTGGTCGTTTTCCGCGTGTTGTCCGGGATATTGCTCGTAGCCTGAAAAAAGAAATCAAACTTGAGATGGAAGGTGAAGATACGGATCTGGATAAAAATCTTGTAGATGCCTTAGCCGATCCACTGGTGCATCTGGTTCGTAACGCGGTTGATCATGGTATCGAAATGCCAGATGAACGTGAAAAAGCGGGTAAACCGCGCGAAGGCCTGGTGACTTTAAAAGCGGAACAGGAAGGTGATCATATACTTTTGACCATTGAAGATAATGGTAAGGGTATGGATCCAGAGAAATTAAAACAGATCGCAATTGATAAAGGTGTACTTGATGCCGATGCGGCTGCTCGAATGGATGATCATGACGCCTATAATTTAATCTTTGCACCTGGCTTTTCAACCAAAGAAGAAATATCGGATATCTCTGGACGCGGTGTTGGTATGGATGTGGTCAAAACGCGTATCACACAACTTAATGGCACCGTCGATATCGATTCTGAGCTAGGTGTGGGTAGTAAGCTCATGATCAAACTGCCTCTTACGCTTGCCATTATGCCGACACTAATGGTGCAGTTACAGCAACAGTTGTTTGCCTTACCGCTGGTTAATGTCAACGAGATTTTCCATCTTGATCTAACTAAAACAAATGTTGTGGATGGACAGCTCTGTGTTGTTGTACGTGGACGTACCTTACCGCTGTTTTATTTAAGTCGCTGGTTGGTTCGCGGTTATGCCGGCGCAGAATTGCCTCAGGAAGGTCATGTAGTTGTTGTGCATGTGGGTAATCAGAAGGTTGGTTTTGTTGTTGATGAATTAATAGGCCAGGAAGAAGTTGTGATAAAACCACTCGGTGCGCTACTACAGGGCACCATGGGACTGGCAGGCGCAACAATTACAGGAGATGGTGGGATAGCAATAATTCTGGATGTTCCAGGTTTGCTCCATTCATATGCGCGGCACGCTGCATAGCGAAATGATAGCTAATGAAAATAATAATAAAACTAAAATTTAGCTGTGCGAGGACAGGGAAATGTCAATAAAAGTTCTTGTCGTTGATGATTCCGGTTTTTTCCGCCGCCGCGTTGGTGAAATGATCAATGCTGATCCGCAGCTTGAAGTTATTGGTTATGCGCATGATGGCAAAGAAGCCATTGAGCTGAATCGACAACTTAAACCTGATGTGATTACTATGGATATTGAAATGCCTGTGATGAATGGCATTGAGTCCACTCGTCGAATTATGGCGGATAGCCCAACTTCGATCATAATGTTTTCTTCCTTAACAACAGAGGGAGCCTCGGCTACATTTGAAGCCCTGGAAGCAGGTGCGTTAGACTTTTTACCTAAACGATTTCAGGATATTGCAAAAAATATTGATGAAGCGCGTACTTCATTATGCCAAAGCATTAAGGCCGTAGGTCGGAAAAAACCAGCTAAAATTATAACTACTGAAAAAGCACCAGAAAAAATTACGCCTCAAGCAAAATCAACACCAACATCTCCGCCGGTAAATACACCGTCCTCAACTGCACCATTGCAACAAGCAGTGAGTCCTGTGTCTGCCGCGAAAACTGGCAGGTATAAAGTGTTGGCCATAGGGACTTCGACAGGTGGGCCGTTGGCTTTGCAAAATGTATTGACTAAGTTGCCCGCTGATTTTCCTCTACCCATCATTATTGTTCAACATATGCCGGGCTCATTTACACCAACCTTTGCCCAACGTCTCGATCAACAGTGTGCAATCTCCGTTAAAGAAGCAGCTAGTGGTGATCTGTTAAAGCCAGGTCTGGCACTGCTAGCGCCTGGAGGAATGCAGATGCGTTTGAATGGGAGTGAGGCAGAATCGAGTGTGATTATTGAGGAAGGTGATGCGAGTTTAACTTATAAACCTTCTGTCGATATAACCTTTGATTCGATTGCAAAAATTTATCCGAATAACACGCTCGCAGTGATTATGACTGGAATGGGAGCTGATGGGCGTGAAGGTTCTCGTGCTCTTAAACAAAATGGATCAACACTGATTGCTCAGGATGAAGCTAGTTGTGTTGTTTATGGTATGCCCGCTGCGGTTGTCGAGGCAGGACTGGCTGACGAAGTTCTTAACCTGGATGATATTGGACCATGTATCGCGTCAAAAGTATAAGAATTGATATTTTAACTTTGCTGGGGCTTGTCGTTGGCATCTCTGCGATTCTATATGGTCAATATCTGGATGGTGGGCATTTATCAACCTTGATTAACGGGCCAGCCGGTTTAATAGTGATGGGAGGGACGATTGGCGCCGTTATGGTACAGACACCACTGCAGGTATTTTTACGTGCCTTAGTGCTGTCGAGATGGGTATTACTGCCACCGACGTTCAATATAAATGATTCTATTGAAACGATTATTGCATGGAGCAAGATTGCCAGACGGGATGGTTTGTTAGGACTGGATAATATAGACGATGAAAACATGGATGATTTTACGCAGAAAGGCTTGCGCCTGTTAGTCGATGGGAATGAAACCTCACGTATTCGTGAAGTACTTGAGCTGGAAATCAACAGTCGTGAGCGTATTGAACTGGCAAGTGCTCGTGTGTTTGAGAGTATGGGAGGATATAGCCCTACCATCGGTATTATTGGTGCCGTGCTTGGCCTGATTCAGGTGATGGGTAACCTGACAGAACCGGATAAGCTTGGTGATGGAATTGCTGTTGCCTTTGTTGCAACAATCTATGGTGTTGGTGCAGCGAATCTTATCTTTTTACCCATCGCGAATAAACTCAAAACGTATATACATCAACATGCACATCATCACGAGCTGATTATGGAAGGCTTATCTTCTATTGCTGAAGGCGAGCACCCTCGAGTCATCGAAAGTAAACTGCTGAGCTACGCATACTAACGTGGTATTTGAGTGATGCGACGCAAACTCGATGAAGATACCGAAGACACGGGCCGTTGGATGGTCTCTTACGCCGATTTCATCACCTTGTTGTTTGCCTTTTTTGTCGTAATGTATGCGATCTCATCTGTTAATGAAGGTAAGTATAAAGTTCTGGCCGACAGTATGCTCAGAACTTTTAAGCAGCATGAACAAACAGACAAAATGATCCAGATTGGCAAACAACCCACCGCACTGGTTGCAGAACGCCAGCCACGTACTCAAGAAAAGGAACTTGAAAAACAACGCAAATATGAAAATAAAAAGAATAAGAAAATGGCAAAAATTGCCGACCAGGTGGTTGCCAACCTCAAGCCCCTGGTTGATAAAAAGCTGATAAAAGTTGATCACACTGAAAACTGGGTTAAGGTCGAAATTAATACCAGTATCCTGTTTGATACGGGCAGCTCTCAACTCGAAAATGACGCCGATGAACCCTTACTTTCCCTGGCAAAGGTTCTCAAACCTCTCGCTAATCCTGTTCAGGTCGAAGGGCATACCGATGATCGACCGATCAAAACTCGGGTCTATCCATCTAACTGGGAGCTGTCTGCGGCAAGAGCGGCGAGCGTTGTTCACTTATTTAGCAAACATGGCGTTAAGCCAGATCGGATGACAGCCATTGGTTATGGTCAGTACCGGCCACTAGCCAGCAACAAGACCAGCAAGGGGCGCAGACATAATCGTCGAGTGGTTATTGTCATTCTGGGAGATCAAAACGAGCGCCGTGTGCTAGACATTGGTCAAAAAATGAACAATTCTTCAGATAGACGCTAGAATATAAAGGTATAGCAATATTGTGCATATAAGCGGGTGGCACGAACTATGCTTTTGTTTACCGAATCACGAATCATGATACGGAGAATGCAGTGAAGATTTGGGCAGTCGCAAATCAGAAAGGTGGCGTAGGTAAAACGACGACGGCGGTGAATCTTGCTGGTCACCTGGCTCGGCTCGATCACCGTGTGCTGCTGATTGATCTGGATCCGCATGGTTCTATGACGGCCTATTTTGGTCAGGATCCAGACGTCCTGGAGAAAAGTACCTATTTACTGTTTCAATCTCAAACCAGTGAGTTAGCGGCAACGGTCAGTGACATTCTTCTCCGGACCCCTGTCGAAGGATTAAACGTCCTGCCGGCCTCTACGGCCCTGGCGACTTTAGATCGACAATTGGGCACTAAAGATGGCAAAGGCCTGGTGATCAAAAGAACCATTGATGCGATTAAAGAT
>Ga0224506_10003630_pt1 | contig 10157 bp, 10 predicted proteins | sample SF_Jan12_sed_USG_2_FD_169108 | JGI IMG/M metagenome (GOLD analysis project Ga0224506, IMG submission 169108) | Sediment microbial communities from San Francisco Bay, California, United States - SF_Jan12_sed_USGS_8_1 | ecosystem: Environmental > Aquatic > Marine > Sediment | place: USA...
AATCTACTCAACGTTAGTGTAGTGACTACTTGTAATCATATTCTCGAAAACAGCGCACGCCATATCTGCGAGCAGTTGTCAATCGCAAGGATATTTCCTAGTAGATGCTGCGAGACTGATGAGATGAGGCAGAATTCCTCGTTTACTTAAAGATCATCCTGGTGGAAGACCATGGCTAAGGCTCCGTAGAGGACTACGTCCTTTCCCAGCGGGGTATCCATAATTCCCGGGACTCTATTCCTTGAATGTTCACCTATGTGCCGTCTTATCGGTTCGACGACGGGCTCCACATTGTTCAGCGTTACCGACCCCCCAACCGTGATCAACGATGGGTCATAGGCATCATTGACACAGGCGAACCCCACAGCGTTTAGCTCCCCAATCTTCTCAACTATCTCTAAGGCCAACTTATCACCGCGTTTTGCGGAGTAATACAGGTCCCTAGCTGTGATCCTCCCGTATTTCCTACCCAGTTTTGATAAGACACTTCGCTTTAGTTCTGTATGGCTCCTTCCTTCCATGATCAGATCTACGTAGTCAGGTATCTTCCTCCCTGAGCAATAAGCCTCCCAGTGGCCTCTCTTCCCACAGCCACAGATTAGGCGGCCGTCATAGTCTATCGTGAAGTGGCCAACCTCGGTTGCGTTCCCGTCCTTCCCGACAAGTAGATGATTGTCCACGTATATTCCACCGCCTATTCCTGTGCTTATGGTTATGTACGCCAAGTCTTGGACCTCCTTACCAGCACCAAAAAATCTCTCACCCATAACGCCAGTCGAGCAGTCGTTCAGAAGGAAAGTCTTCATCCCTAGTTTCTCCTCTAGTGGAGCAACCAATGGTACAAAGTCGTAGGGTATATTGGTAGGCTTCATCAGCCCGCCCCGCTCCAGGTCGATGGGGCCGGCTGATCCTATTCCTACGCCGTCGACGTCATCAAGTTTTGCGCCTTCGACATGGATGGAGCTTATCATCTTGACGATCTGCTTGCTTACACCTTCTGAACCCTTCCTTGTCTCAGTTCTTTCGGAGAGCCTTGCTAGGATGGTACCTTTTTCATCACCAAGTACGACCCTGACGTTTGTTCCGCCGAGATCTACTCCAAAGGCCAATCTAGGAGCCATTTCCATCAATAGTAATGCTTCTGGAAGACTCTTAAATCATTGATCCTGATGATTGTGCAATCAGAAAAGGCCATACGCACTGAAGATATGAAGACCGGAGAGGCTTACTGTTTTTGTTCACAAAACTTATTAAGTTCTTCTTTACTGAGTTATGCTGTGGAGGACCCTGAATAGATTGCAACATGCCGTCAAGCGCGTTGTGTTAGATGTTTTGAAGCTCCGCGAGCCCTCCCTTCCCGATCTTGCTACGAGTCTCAGCTCGATAAAGGGCATTGTAGGCGTAAACATATCTCTGGTTGAGATGGATCAGAATACTGAGAGCGTCAAGATAGCCATCGAAGGAGAGGACATTGATATAGACTATGTACAGGAGATGCTGAAAGACAACGGCGCAGTCATCCACAGTATAGACGAAGTCGTTGTTGGGAGCAAACTCGTCTCACTCAAGTAACATGGGTATAGAGGCTTTTTCGACCTGTGCAGGTTAGTAATTTATGGCGGAACTCCTGAGGAAGTCTGTGCGTAAAGTCAGACTCTACATCCGAATCACAAGCATAAGCGAGATCGCCAGAAGATACTTTGTGAAAAACGGTATGGACGGGTTGATGACAACCTTAGGAATCATATTGGGCGCATGGGCATTAAGGACTGACAACGCAAACCTGATCGTCGCAACAGGTTTGGGCGCATGCCTCGCCATGGGAGTCTCAGGCCTATTCGGAACATATATAACAGAGAGAGCTGAACGAAAAGGGCATCTAAAAACCTTAGAAGAGTCTCTTCTAAGCGATCTGAACGACTCCGTACACAGCGATGCCCACGAAGTTGTCTCAGTCTTCGCCGCTTTAATAGACGGTTTATCACCTTCGCTAACGGCTGCGGTGGCCCTGACACCTTTCTTCTTGACGATGACAGGTGTGTTGATCATCTGGGACGCATATTTGGTCTCTTTCATATTGACTTTCGCTACGCTTTTTTCTCTCGGAGTGTATCTCGGGACGATCGCGAAGGAAAATGTTTGGCTCTATGGCCTCCAGATGCTCAGCGCGGGGGCAGTGATCGCAGTTATTATCTTCCTCTTCGGAGGGTTATAGAGACAGCCTAGTTGGATAAGCCTCTGTCTAAGCGGCCCAGAATGGAGATGACTTTCTCATCAGAGTTACGAGTTCCCTAAGGGCTTCCGCCTCGTCGGGCGTGAGCCTATCTTGGTACTTTGTGTTCAATATCTTCGCATGTTCTTCTGGAACTCCCACGTGAAGGATATCCCCTTCGTTGAAGTGGCGTCCAACCGTGGCCTTGTCGATTGAGATAGCCACTTGGTTTCCGACCTCAGCCTCGGACATCGTTTCTCCACGGTCTTGGATCTGTTGTATCTCACCTATCTCCTTTCCATCTTCGGTTGTGAGTCTGATTCGTGGCTTGATCTTCCCGGCTAAGACTTCTATCCCTACTATTGCGGGTCTTGCCCTTCGGAAAACATAACCTGGAAGAACCTTTATCTTCGCTGGCTTGACTAGCCGATCGAACTCTCTCTTTATTAGAGCTTCCCTCTGCTCGGTCATCCATCTCAGATAATCGTCGGTCAGGTGATAGATCACGTTATGCCTAAAGATCGGTATCTTTCGGGTGTTCGCCTCCTCCTCAGCATCGGGTAGGACCTTGACGTTAAAAGCTAGGACCGCACCGTAGAGGGGTTCCTTGTCTTTGACGATCATCGCTTCGGTCACATCGCGTTTCGAGACGTCGCCGACATCAGCCAATCTTATCGGGATCTTGCTTCTATTCAAACTCTCAGCTATTGCCTCGAGCGACCCGAGCGCATCAGTCTTAAGGATGACGCCGTCTATATCCTTCGTGATCTTGAGCCGCTCAACTTCCTCCGACACAATCTCAACGTACTCGTCGATCTTGTCCTCAGAAGGAACGACAAATAATGGGGCGCCGGCTAAAGCCTCATCAAGATCTGGTGCAGCGACCTTCACGCCCGCAGCCGCTGAGACCTCATTGACGGAGGAGAACTTGTCCCTTGGATCTCTTATCTCGTCGAGGGGTTTCGGTAGGAGCACAGCTCGTGTGTTCGTCACGATCGGCTTCGTCCTTCCTCCAACGACGACCGTGTCGCCTCTTCGAAGGATTCCATCATAGATTATCACGTTGATCGTTACTCCCAAACCAGTCTCTTCTTTGACTTCCAGCACGGTGCCTTTCGCTGGACCTTCTGTCGTCTCCAACCGCTCCTGCAGATATTGCTGAGTTAGTCCAGTCAAGATAGTGACTAGCTCTGGGATTCCTTCACCAGTCTTTGCGCTTGTCGGGACAATCGCCGCGGTCCTTGTGAAATCCTTTATCCTGTCAAATCGGTCGGCCCTGAAGCTTAACTCTGAGAACCTTCCCATAATGATGTATAGGTGTTCATCGAGGTACTGCTGCACAACCGGGTCTTGCTTTTTGTAGGAGTCCAAGAATGAGCCATCTGGATTTGGTCTCCAACCGGGGATCCTGTCGATCTTGTTAGCTGCTACTAAGAATGGGGTCCTCCTAGAGTTCAGTATGTCGATGCACTCGTAGGTCTGGGCCTCGAACCCCCTGAGAATATCGATGACGAGGATGGCTATATCGGCTACTGCGCCTCCTCTTCGTCTCAAGTTTGCGAAGGATTCATGCCCTGGAGTATCAACGATCAGGAGTCCGGGCACGCGGATCTTCCCACCGAACTTCTCAAGCAGTGGGCCGGAGATCCTATCCAAGACTTCGACTGGGAAGAAGCTCGCACCTATGTGCTGTGTTATGCCTCCGACCTCTCTTGCTTGGACGTTGCTCTTCCTAATCTTGTCTAGAAGTAGAGTCTTTCCAGTGTCCACGTGTCCAAGAATGCAAACGATGGGCTGCCTGATGGGCATCCAAAGCATCCCCGATACTGCAGAGAACTATCCCGATCATCTGTCATGATTGAGATACATAACAGTTATAAAATCGTTTCTAGCAATTGAGAAAGATCGATATGCCTAGAGTTTCCATATCGGATGAACGACTAGAAGCTGCGAGCATAAAGGCGTATTCTGTCTAGCTAGCTCTGCTAGGTGCGGCCGCTAGGAGCAAGGCAAACCGGTCCATTGTCCACTAAGCGTTTTCCATGAATCATTTTGCTAATAGTAAAGCGTGTGATAGATGTTCACAGCGTGACGTATAGCTTCAGTCTTTCTACCCCGATCTGTTAGACTTTTCGCTTCTTCATATTCGCTTCTACAGTGTTCTAGGATGGTCTTATCTTTCTCGGAGCTATCTAACAGTTGTTCAGCCAACAATAAGATTTCGTCCACTATGTCGTAGTTCAAGTATCTTAGACTGTAATAGTATGAGATCTTCTCGGCTAATCCTTTGAATGGTTGCCTCTGTCCTGAGAGTTCAGCGAGTTTTCGACCTGATTTATAGGCTTCTTCTAGGGCCTTATCGAAGCTAAACCTCGAAACAGGAATTGGATCAATCGGCCGCAATCCCGTGAAGAAAAAGAAGCCATACATGGATCTCAATGCAGTTATCTGACCCATGCCCGAGCCCCCAGCAACGGATATCCCTAAGGCGGGTTCCCCGTCGATTCCGGGTATTCTGGTACCATGTATATAATCGATGAACCACTTCATCAGCCAGCTTACATCCTTGTAGTAAACAGGAGAGCCCAGAACGATGGCGTCAGCTTCCGCAACGATGTCATCTACCTTCTTTATTCTCGGATGGATCCAGGGCGCGGCTTCATGCTTAGATGGCCAATAATCCATCAAATACAAACGTTTGGTCTGGACTCCAGCCGATTCTGCGCCTTCCAACGTGCTGTCCACCAGTTGACTTGACAAACCATCCTTACGAGGACTGCCAAAGACGCCGAGAACACTCAAGCCGTTCACCTCAAGAAACATCCTGTTATTATCACATAAAGCTTATCAAAAGCAGAATGACATTACAGTGAAGGTTAACGCCATGAACGAAACATTAGAAACTATCTGGAGCAGAAGGAGCATAAGGAAGTACAAATCCGATCCTGTCCCAGAGGAGCATCTGAACTTGATATTGGAAGCTGCTCGGCGTGCTCCCACTGGGGGAAACCGACAGAATTGGCGGATGATCGTCATCACGGATCCCGAACTGCGTAAGAAGATAGCCGAAGCATGCAGCCATCAAATGTGGATGGCTGAAGCACCAATCATACTATGCCTGGTCACTATGCCAGGTGAGGGAAAGGTCAACGGTGCGATAGTGCTGGATCACGCGATACTGGCAGCGACAAGTCTGGGGTATGGTACCTGCTGGATTGGAGCATATGATAGCTCAGAAGTCAAGAGAATACTTGGAATACCGGAGGATCACGGAATTCTATGCCTCGCGCCAGTAGGATTGCCGGCAGAACAGCCTGACGCGCGTCCGCGCAAGCCGCCTTCTCAGCTTTTCATAAGAGACAGATTTGGTTCCCCGCTGGACTACTCTCTGTAGAACGACGGGTACGTCAATGAGAACTTGCGCAAGAACATCGGAAAAGCCAGATTTCCATTTCATTTCTAAGGTGGCTGTCCATATGGTTTCATGGATAAGGATTTACCCAGCCGAAAGACTAGAATGGTTCTCGGGTGTGCCTCTTGGCGAGTGTAGCAATAGTCAAAGGTCACAGTCCAGTTGAGATTGTTGTCAAAGCCTTAGAGCTAGTCGAGGCAGATAAAGCCTTCACGAGTGAAGAGAGGATTCTCATCAAGCCCAACTACATCAATGCAAGTCATCCGTCCACGGGGAATACGACCGACGCCAGAGTTGTGGAAGGAACTGTCAAGTTCCTGAAGGAGAGAGGCTTAGGCAACATGGCGATTGGTGAGGGGAGCGGTCTGTCTGACACAAAGAGAGCGTACAGGGTGGCAGGCGTCGATGAAGTTGCCAAGCGTTGGAAAGTAGACCTGATCGACTTGGACGATGATGAATACGTGATAGCCGATGTTCCCAACTACCTCGCGCTGAAGACTGTGAGAATCTCCAAGATAGCATTGGAATCCGCGATAGTGAGCGTCCCAAAGCTGAAGCTCCATAGGATGGCCGGTGTCACATTAAGCCTGAAGAACTTAATGGGTGTTGTCAGCCCGAAGGGCCAGATCCATCATAACCTCAACGAGAAGATAGCTGATCTCGCATCAGTTGTGAGACCTAAGCTTGCAGTAATAGACGGCATAGTCGGCGGAGAAGGGGACGAACTAGCCGGAAGACCCGTCAAAATGGACCTTGTAATAGCAGGCTTAGACCCCGTTGCAGTTGACACAGTTGGAGCAGCCGTCATGGGCTTTGACCCAAAGAGAGCTGAACATATAGCCTTGGCCGCCGGGAAAGGGCTGGGCACTTGCGATCTGAAAAGGATAAAGGTCATCGGAGAACCCATAGAGAAGGTGAAAAGAGACTTCAGATAGCGCCTCTGAAGATCATATGCGCAGCCTGCGATGGCGCTCGTCCTCGGGAAGTCACTAATCCTTTCACCTCACTGATAATTCCCGAACCTTTCTGCGGCTTTTCGAAAGGCGATTATGTTTTCCAATGGGATTTCTGGAAGATCGATGTCGTAGGCCGGACAGATAATGAAGCCTCCGTCGCGCCCCACCGTTTCGATACGGAGTTTAACCTCTTCTTCGATGTCCTTTGGGCTGCCCCATGCCCAAAGGGTTTGGGTGCCTACAGTCCCCCAGAAGGCTAGCCTGTCGCCGTACTTCTCTTTGAGCCTTGCAGGGTCCATCACATCGGGTTGCACTGGATTCAGAGCGTCTACTCCTATCTCGATGAGGTCTGGGATGATGGGTTCGATGTAGCCGTCGCTGTGGTAGAAAATGGAGATGTCTGGCTTTGCTTCTTTAGCAAATTCTATCACTTTCATCAAGCGGGGCTTGAGAAACTCTTTCCACGTTGTGGGACTGATGATCATAGATGTAGGGGCGCCGATGTCATCATCCAGACATAAGATATCCACGCCAGCTTGGGCTAGGATGACAGCATTGTGAAGAAGCATAGCCGTGATCTGGTCGAAAAGGTAGTTTGCCAGATCCCGGTTTCGTCTCAAATCGAGCAAGAGCCGCTGAAAACCTCTCAGTCTCCAAGCCGGCTCAAAGATCTCCCCTCCAAGGTGAGGCGGTATGCCCATCACTGCCAAGCTCCTATCTTGATAGCTATGTACTTCCTCCGAGAGACCACGATAACGAGAAGGATTAGTAATCTCAGGAAGTCGCAGAAAGTCTAGCTCCTCTATTGTTCGAACCGTCGCCAAGGGCTCGGCTCCCGTTATGTGTGGATGATAGCTCCACTCCCAGTAAGTGCGCAGATTAGCTAGTCCACCTACGTGAATGTGCTTTGGAAGACCTTCTAGATAGCGAAGGAACTCCCCGTCTTCCTGGGGTGGCTTGAAACTAACATAGCGAATATCAGTTTTGAAGTATTCATCCGGATTACGATTAGGAATCTGTGGCAGAGTCATTAGGTGAAACCCAAAAGCTATGGGAACACGATCAGGTTGACCTCTGTCTAAGGCAGTCAACATCCTCTCTCGGGATAGCACAACAGCAAACTCCTGCAATAGATATGGACGAAGTGTCAAATAACTACCTCACCTTATACGCAACGTGATGATATAGGGCAAGCACGGTTCTCAGGGAGGCAGTTACAGGAATCGACTATCTTCGCGGATACGTCGAGAGGTGGCTGAACCCTCCATGTCTCGTTCGATATGCGTCACTTGTGGACTCGGCAAAGATCCTCCTCCTCTTTTCTCTAACCACACAGCCTTAAGTAGGCATGCGGCCTTATTCCTACGAAGACAGCTTTGTCAGCCGGAGAGCGGCCTTCGAGAAAGAGATATGGGAGGCCGGGGCCTCCCCTTGGCTATCCCAATGATCAGAAGCACTATGCTGATCCTGAGAACTGGAAGTATCCCGTTCACACGCCTCATCATGCCATGGCCGCTCGGAGATACTTCAATAGGGAGTCGAATAGGCGAGCATATGACCTTGAGGAACAGCTCTACATAGACTCCAAGATCAACCAAGCGTTGAGGAGATTTGGGATAGATCCAAGCTCCATCCCTATGACAAGTAGCGGGATCGCCGCTCGGGGGCCGGTCGTAGACAAGCCGCCTACCAATGTAGAGACCGCATCTAGAGATGAATGCCTGAAGTTCCTTCTTGGCGACGCCCGTCTCAGAAGAGCCAAAGCCATAAGAGACGATGAACTCACAATCCTTTTGCGGGACGAGCAACTCAAGGCCAGAGTTAGAGACTACATCGTCAACATAGATTTCAGGAGGAAGGTCATAGCCCACGATTGCGCCGACTGGCGGAGGAGGAAGACAGCGAAGAGGCTCTGTAAACATGTCGGCAAGATTCTTCTTGCCATTTCGGAAGAGAAGGCACAAGTATTGCTTAGGGATCTTATTTCAAACCCTGACTATTGGAGTCTGGTGTAGCGGAAGATAGCAGAGAGGGAGAGTTTGCGCGGCTTGCGGAAGAGCTAGCTAGCTAACCGGTTTCGAAAAAGCTAGAACTTTCGTAGTTGAGAACATGGTATATCCGCAGAAATTCGATCTGAAGCTACCAAAAGAGGAGATGACGACAGCCCGTGTGGAGCCGAATGCCGCTCATGTCCTTTACGCGAAGATTATGATTGCAGTGGGTGTCCTGCGACTATTCATTACAAGCAGACCTGCTAGCTCTTGGCTAGCTGACAAGCGCAATTCTTAATTGTGTTGCTTACAGAAGATGGGATGGTGATAGATTTGTCGCCCGAAGATCTGGTCTTGGTGATAGATAAGCCTCAGTTCGTCGTCAAGCTTCGCCAGTCCTTGCTTGAAGTTGACTTGAAAGAGGGAGCAATGAAGGAACTAGAAGATGTTCTCGAGGCCAAGCCGATTCTAAGAGAAAGCTTGGGTGTCCTTCTGCAGACCGTCATCCCGCTCGACGTCCCTCTGAGAGACATAGATCACGTGAGTGCAAATGGAAAGGGGCAGGTGAAGATAGTCATTCCCTATCGAACAGACATTCTAATCCCGCTTGACAGAGAGGAAGCCAAGAGACTTGTAGACAAGCTAAAGGAGCTAATCCCAATAGAGAAGCGGAGACAACTTGAAGAAATGTACCCAAAAATCAGCGCTCTTGGCAAACCCAACCGAAACCAAGTATAAGCCACAAATGGCTTAGACACGAGTCAATGGAGCAACATATTACTGGATCGCGCGACTGAGAAGCCGACGACTAGCGCTGGAGGTCTGAGCCTTAGCAGGGCTGAGTGCACATTCTTAGCCTAAGAGAGCAGGTTGAAAATCCGAAATACCTAATCGCGAACCAGCTTACTGGCCTAGGTTGGCTCCCTGCTTTCTCAAGGTTTCCTGTAGTAACGAGATATCCAGTTCTCTAGGAGGCACACCGAGCTTCACCGACAACGCGGCCGCTGTTCCAGCTGCTTGACCGATCGCTACGACTATGGGTATCACCCTTATCGCTGCTTGGGCTTCATGGGTGCTTGAGATGCACCTTCCGGCAATGAGCAGGTTGTCAACTTTCTTCGGCACGATGCATCTGTATGGAATATCATAGGACTCGCCTGCGGGTGGTCCCTTCATGTAGAAATTGGTCTTCTCTTGCCCCTCACCGGTCGGGCTATGGATGTCTATCCAGTAGGAGCCTCTGGCGATGGCGTCCCTGAACTTCTTGGCTTCAATGATGTCCTCGCCTGTGAAAACGTAATCCCCAATTATCCTCCTCGTCTCCCGAATCCCAATCTGTGTTCCAGACATCAAAAGATATGCTCCCTCAAAACCAGAGACCCTTTCCTTGAGGAACCTTATTAGTTGAACCGTCTGCTTTCTGGCCTCAATCTCAGCGTAGGTCAGATCCTCCGCTTTGGTCCCATCAACCTTTATCACCCTCGTCGTGTTGAAATGTACCTCTCCCTTCCTAGTCGTAGGGAAAAAGAGAACATGCTCCCTAGGAAAGGTGATCTCTCCTCTAGCCTTCGCCTCTCCAAAAAGCC
>Ga0224506_10003631_pt1 | contig 10156 bp, 9 predicted proteins | sample SF_Jan12_sed_USG_2_FD_169108 | JGI IMG/M metagenome (GOLD analysis project Ga0224506, IMG submission 169108) | Sediment microbial communities from San Francisco Bay, California, United States - SF_Jan12_sed_USGS_8_1 | ecosystem: Environmental > Aquatic > Marine > Sediment | place: USA...
ATAGGGATTATGGCCGGTTTTGAAGTCTACTCGTAATGGCGTACCAGCAAGTTTGAAGGTTTCACGAAAAGTATTTTCCAAGTAACGCCTGTAAGTTTCTGACACATGCTCTAACATACTACCATGCACGATAATTAAAGGTGGATTCGAGCCCCCTTGATGGGCATAGCGCATTTTGGGGCGTGACATACCTCCCCGTGGTGGCGGATGTTTTTCAACAGCCGCTATCAATGCACGTGTTAACTTCGGTGTTGGCAGATCAACCATCGCTGCAGCATATGCCTGGTCAATAGACGGCAACAAGCCTTTCATTCCCGTACCCTTCAAGGCCGAAATATAATGTAATTTTGCAAAGCTAAGAAAAGACAGCTTACGTGTCAACTCACGTTTTATGGTATCTCGCTGATATGTATCCAACCCATCCCATTTATTAACCACCACCACAAGTGCCCGGCCAGTTTCAAGGATAAAACCTGCTATATGAGCATCCTGATCAGAGATTTCTGTTCTAGCATCTAATACCAAAACAACAACGTTGGCATCTTCTACAGTTTGCAATGTTTTTATCACTGAAAATTTCTCCACCGTTTCATTAACCCGGCCTCGCCGCCGCAAGCCTGCAGTATCTATTAACGTGTAATATTTACCTTTATGCTCAAAGTCAATATATATACTATCCCGCGTGGTGCCTGGCTCGTCAAAAGCTATAACGCGCTCTTCACCAAGCAATGTGTTGATGAGTGTAGATTTCCCCACATTTGGGCGGCCTACAATTGCTATTTTTGGGTGTTTGCTTTGCGTTTCTTCTTCTGCTTGCGGGAAATCATCTAACGCCAATTCCGCCAGTTCGTTAATGTTATCTCCATGCATAGCAGATACGGCACATGGATCTCCCAAACCTAACTCAAAAAATTCTGCAGTAACTACAGCAGTTGCCATGCCTTCCGTTTTATTTACGACCAACAATATATTCTGGCCTGATTTACGCAATTGCTCAGCAATAATCTTGTCTTGCGAAGTGACTCCTTGCCTACCATCCACAATAAATAACACTTTATCTGCTTCATCGATAGCTTGTAGTGTTTGTCTTGCCATGGCATGCATGATCCCTTCCTTAACAATCGGCTCAAAACCACCGGTATCCATTACCAGATATGACTTATCACCTACTCTACCATGTCCATAATGACGGTCTCTTGTTAACCCAGGAATATTTGCAACAATTGCGTCACGACTACGCGTCAGGCGATTAAATAAGGTAGATTTTCCGACATTAGGACGGCCAACTAAAACAAGTGTGGGTTTCATGGTTTATGCTGATATAGAAAAATGCAAAGCATCAGCTTTGGGGAAAGTAGTTGATATCATACCACCAACTGGTATTTTAGATGGAAAGGTGTCCCTCTGTGACAGTCTAAAAATTCGTATTGAATGCAAATACACCGCCGTCAATAGTTTGTACTGCAAACCCACCCTGTATTGATTTCGGTGCAGTCAATATTGCACTGCCATCGGTTTCAGCACGCGCCAGCACCGCACCATCATAATTTCTTAATAAACTGACAAAACCTTGGTCATCCCCTATAACAATATAGGGGCCACTAACTAACGGCGCAGATAAATTTTTGCTACCTAATCGACTTTGTTTCCACACACCAGCACCAGTTCTTTTATCATAAGCGGCCACAACGCCATTTTCTTCGCTGACATAAATATAATCTTTGTCCATTGCCAAGCCAGCACTACTTGATGATTCGCGTGTCCAAATTTGCACACCCTCAGTAATCGCAATACAAGCCACTCGACCATGATACGCAACTGCACAAACCATCTGCTCGTCAATGACTGGTGAACTGGTAATATCGGTCATTCTTTCAAGTTCGGTCACACCTCTTGGTTGGGATACGGTAGCTTCCCAACCAATATTACCGTTAAATAGGCTCATCGCAGCCATTTTCCCACCAGCAAAACCTGCAAATACTGCACCCTGAGATATAACAACACCTGCACCACTACGTACTGTTAACGAAGGTGTAGCACCTTGATAAACCCATTTACGTGAACCATCTATGGCATCTAGGCCAAATATACGACCATCAACCGTACGCACAACAACCATACTATTATTTGCTTGTGGGGGACTTAAAATTTCACTAGTAACTTGCGCTTTCCATAGTGCATGACCAAATTCATTATAGGCAAAGACTTCGCCTTTAAAGGTCCCCACCAAGACCATACCATCACCGACACCAACACCACCTGAAAATTTGTGTTTAGTTTTATTGTGCCAAATTTTTTCACCAGTAGTCGCATCAAAACGTATTAAACCACCATCTTCGTCTGCTGCGTATAGGGCATCATTGCTTAAGGCTAATGAAAACACAGCAATTACACTTTCACCTATGCTATTTTTCCACAGTAAAGGTATGCGTTCCAATGCTTGTAGTGCTAGTAACTCTTCCTCATCAATTTCTATTTCTTCTTCTTTGACAAACAGTTCGGAAATATTACGGCCAAATTCGTCTATCGTACGCAGACTAGGCAAATTACTACACCCTACTAACAAGTTAGCAATTATTATTACAGATAGAAGTAATCGCAAAGACACAACAAATTTCAATTCAGCAAAACACTTGACTAATCTTCATCACCCAAAGCATCCAGTTTCATTTGCACGATATTAAAATAAGTATTTCTTTTATTTAATCTATCTATCGCTGTTTGATAAGCTTGACGGGCCTCTTCAAATCTTTCTGCTGCAACTAAAACATCTCCCTTCAGATCAGCGTATAGCCCAGCATACGTGCCATTGTGATCCGTATTTAATTGTCGTAATGCATCATTGTAGTTGCCCTCATCCAGCAAAATTCCAGCCATGCGTAAACGGGCCAAATCGTGCATTTCTTTCTCATTGGCATTATCCAATATCCATTGCAAATTTTCTTTAGCACGCTTAGTATCGTTGGCTGCTATATTAGCTGCTGCTGCAATCAAAGCAGCACGAGGTGCGTATCCACTTGATGAAAAACCTTCTGTCAATAAATGTGCAGCATCATTGATCCTAGTAGGCTCATTAGTTGATTGCACTTGTTGCAGCAAGACATATAAATCTGCCGCCTGCTGGGCCTGAGTATTTTGGTAGTATTCCCAAATTTTGGTACCGCTGATAGTTACTACTAATGTAGTTAATATAATGGTTACTGCAGCACCAAATTTATCCCACCATGTTTTAAAACCATCTATTTTATCTTGCTCTTCAAGGTTATATGTAGCCATTATTTGTTCCTGATATTAGTTACCAACTTGATTACAACTTATTTTAAGTTTAAATTATTTGATTATATCAACCACTGCATTCAACTCTACACAGGCTTGATTAGAGTTCTCGCGCAGCGGTTTAATTGTTACTTGCTGCGCAAGTACTTCATCATCACCTATAATCAGTGCATAACGTGCACCACTGGCATCTGCTTTTTTCATTTGTGATTTAAAGCTTCCACCACCACAGTGTAAAATAGCTTTGAATCCTTCATTACGTAAAAATTCCGCCGTCTTCCATGCAAAGTCTATAACTGTTTCACCCTGGTGAACAATATAAACATCGGGTGTAGGCCGTGATACATCCTCACCACATTCCAACATTAATGCAAGCAAACGCTCTACACCCATAGCAAAGCCACATGCCGGAGCTGATTTACCCCCAATTTGTTCAATCAGCCCATCATAACGCCCACCTGCACAGACTGTACCTTGCGCGCCTAATCTGTCTGTCACCCATTCAAACACTGTGCGATTGTAATAATCTAGCCCTCGAACCAAACGCAAATTGATTTCATAATCAATCCCCCTGTTACGTAAGATCTGTTGTAAGGTTTCAAAGTGAGCACGGGATTCTTCGTCTAGATCATCAATCAGTTTTGGCGCACTGTTTATAATTTCCTGTAATTTTGGGTTTTTGCTATCTAGTATGCGTAAAGGGTTGGTATGCAAGCGCCGACGCGAATCTTCGTCTAACATTTCTTCATATTGCATGAAATACTTGATCAGGCGGGCACGATGTAATGCTCTTGATTCAGCGTTTCCCAATGTGCCAATTTCCAAGCGCAATCCTGTAATACCTAGCATCTGCCATAAACGCGCGCACATGATGATTAATTCAGCATCAATATCAGGGCCAACAAAACCCAGTGCCTCTACACCAACTTGATGAAATTGTCGGTAACGGCCTTTTTGCGGTCTTTCATGCCGAAACATTGGGCCTGAGTAATACAATCTTTGAGGGCTCGCATAAAGCAAATTATGTTCGACAACTGCTCGTACACAAGAAGCGGTGCCTTCTGGGCGTAGTGTTAAGCTATCATTGTTGAGATGATCGACAAACGTGTACATTTCTTTCTCAACAATGTCTGTAACCTCACCGATGGAGCGCACAAATAAGTCCGTTTGCTCCACAATTGGGGTGCGGATATTCCGATAACCATAAATGGCCAACCATTTACGAATGATTTGCTCAAAAAACTCCCAATGAAACGATTCTTCCGGCAGGATGTCATTCATCCCGCGAATTGCTCTAACCACTTTAGCCATTAGCTGATTTTTCTCGGATATTTCTCACTGACATATTTATCAACAATTTGGCGAAACTCATCGGCTATATTGTCACCTTTTAAGGTCACCATTTTCTCGCCGTCAACATAAACAGGTGCTACTGGATTCTCTCCCGAACCAGGTAAGCTAATACCAATATTGGCATGCTTACTCTCACCTGGTCCATTCACGACACACCCCATAACAGCCAATGACATATTTTCCACGCCATCATATTGTTCACGCCAGGTGACCATCTCATCACGCACATAACCTTGAATACTTTCTGCCAGCTCCTGAAAATAGGTGCTGGTCGTTCGACCACAACCTGGGCAAGCTGCAACCAAAGGTACAAATGCCCGTAGTCCCATTGTTTGCAATATTTCCTGAGCAACAATGACTTCTCTTGATCGAGAACCACCAGGTTCCGGTGTTAATGAAATACGAATTGTGTCACCAATACCTTCTTGTAATAATACCGCTAATGCCGCAGATGAAGCCACGATACCTTTAGAACCCATACCCGCCTCAGTAAGTCCTAAATGCAATGCATAATCACAACGCGCTGCCAAATCACGATACACAGCAATTAGATCCTGAACGCCACTGACTTTACATGATAAAACAATCTTATTACGATTTAGACCAATTTCCTCAGCCTTACTCGCACTTTCTAATGCAGATGTAATCAATGCTTCTCGCATGACATGATTCGCATCTTTTGGATCATTTGACTTGGCATTCTCATCCATAATACGAACCAACATATCTGCATCAAGACTGCCCCAGTTGACACCAATACGCACTGGTTTATCGTATTTACACGCGGTCTCTATTAAAGTTGCAAATTGCTCATCGCGTTTTTTCCCTTTACCAACATTTCCCGGGTTAATACGATATTTAGCAAGCGCTTTTGCACAATCTGGATAACTCGTCAGTAACTTGTGACCATTAAAATGAAAATCACCCACAAGTGGCACATGACAACCCATATCATCTAGCCGCGCACGTATACCAGCGACCTCTTTAGCTGCTTCAGTAGAATTTACCGTAATGCGCACTAATTCTGAACCCGCACGTGCAAGTTGTTCAATTTGTTCTACAGTCGCTTTTGCATCAACAGTGTCCGTATTAGTCATTGATTGCACAACTACAGGCGCACCACCACCAATCTGTAGTGAGCCAACTCGAACACCCACACTTGAACGTCGCTGTGAAGATAAATTATTTAAAGACATAAATTTTTATTCTATAAATCCAGTAAGTTATGAGCAGTGAGCTCCACAGAACCGCGGAACTTATTCTAATGTAAAGCGTGCTACACCATCTTCCTTATTCATATAGGGTTTTATTTCGATGGGTCGTTCATTATATGTGAGCGCAACACCCGAAGCATTGTGAACCACAACAAATAACGGGCGTTTCCCACTAATTGTTTGCTCACTTCCAGCAACTTTGAGTTGTTCAAAAATAGTTTTTCCGTCACCATCAGTAACGATGACTCTCGCCTCTGTTGTGAATCTAAAATGTAAGCTACCAAATGCATTTAGTGTTGATATTGTGTTCGGCGGCTTCAATTGATTATGACCAAACGGGGTAACTCCTGCATATTGACCTGTTGGCGCAGAAGATGATGATAGAGGTAAATCTAATTGTATCAACTCCTGACCGGTAGAATCCAGTTCTGCAGCAGAATTCCTACCTGCTTTCATACCCCAATCATTACTTGGATACACGAAATATACAATAAACGCTAAGACTATCAATCCCATAATAATAAAGATCAGTTTATTTCTACTTCTATCCTGGTCTGATGAGTAAGACATTTCTTCAATCTGAAAGGGGGTCCTCACGACAGGTGAAACGGCAGGCGATTGATCAGGCAAGCGTTGGAGAATTGGATCGGGATCCAGTTTAACTAGATTAGCATAGTTACGTATAAACCCACGTAAAAAAGTGCGCCCAGGCGGCAACCGATCAAAAGCATCTCTTTCAATTGCCTCAACTTGCTGGACAGAAAGCCGCAATTGGCGAGAAATATCATCAATACTCATACTTCTTTCTTCTCTCGCATTGCGTAAAACTTGACCAATATTAGGTAAGACGACTAATTCTCCTCCCGAATCTTTTGATAACTTATCTTCTGCTTCAGCCAACGCTCTCTTTTCAGTAGCGTCAGGTGGCAGTATATAATCTGCTATAAATTCATCAAGAGTAGACTCAGGCATCTGTGTGCTTTCATCACCAGATATTAGTAACGTTTCATCTGCCTCTGATTCAACATCAACATTTTTTATGTCAGAAGCTTCTGTTTCAATATGGATTAATTGATCGCTCTTATCTATCTTTTTAATATTCTTCATTATTTCAACCTGCCCTTGCGAAGAGCTATCGCTTCTTTAGAATCAGGAAAATGCTTTAATAACTGAAATCTATAACTTTCCTCAGCTAAATGATCCCCTAACGCACCTTCAATCTGAACCGCCAGCCATAAACTTTCGGGGGTCGGCCGTGAATGTTGCATGAAAGTAGTAAGTTTTGATTTAGCACTTGTTAAATCTCCATTTTTAAAATCTACCTCAATCAAACCATACACTGCAGTTGGGAAATTAGATTTTATCGACAATGCATGGCGAAAGAAAGCTAGGGCTTCGGTCCTGTTGTCACGCCTTAGCTCACAAATCCCAGCATTAGCATATGATCTCTCAGGCGTGTCGTACAATGGGTCTTTTAATGCTGTCATAAAATGATCAATTGCATCATCCATTTGATCTGGAAAACGTTCACACAAGAACCAGCCATAATTATTATTTATTTCTGGATCAGTTGGCGTATACCTCAGTGCTTTCTTAAAATTATTTCGCGCCTGCTGATTCTCATTTAATGACATATTAACCAAACCTAATACATTATAAGCGGGTGCATAATTAGGAATAGCTTTTAATGCCTTATCAACTTCTTCAATCGCCACCCTCATTTGCCCACGATAGTAATACTCAGCAGCAAGTTCGGTATGGATTCTAGCGCTTTCTTGATTACGGTTTGCTTGTTGTTCTTTTGTTAAATTCCCCTCAATGGGCTGTTGCACACAGCCACTGGCTATTAGCACAAGAAAAAACATAATAGATACAAACCGCATTTTTTTCATTTTACAGCCTCCATTGTTTTCCGCATTGTACGTCGTGTTTTATCTTTCACCAGTCCCGCCAGTTGTCCACAAGCGGCGGCAATATCATCTCCGCGTGTTTTACGTACTGTTGTAACCAGGCCTGCCTGCATTAAAACATCACGGAAAATACGTACTGACTCTGGCGATGAGCGCTTATAGCCAGATCCAGCAAAAACATTAAAAGGAATCAAGTTAAATTTACAGGGCGTATCTTTTACCAATTTAACCAGCTCTCGTGCATGTGTAACACTATCATTAACACCATCTAACATCACATATTCAAATGTAATGAAATCTCTTGGTGCTGCTTGCAAATAGCGTTGGCACGCAGCTAATAACTGCTTAATTGGGTATTTCTGATTAATCGGCACAAGCTGATCACGCAATGCATCATTAGGCGCATGAAGTGATACAGCTAGGGCAACAGGACAACGTTCCCGCAGGCGATCCATCGCAGGTATTAATCCCGAAGTACTGAGTGTTACACGCCTACGAGATAAACCATAGGCATGATCATCTAGCATTAAATCCAATGCCGTAACAACATTTTCAAAATTAGCCAATGGCTCACCCATACCCATCATAACAACATTAGTCACTGCACGACTAGATTGTGTTGTTAAATCATTAGCATCTGTTTTTTTTAAGGCATTATTAGCTAACAACAACTGCCCAATTATTTCGGCAACTGTTAAATTACGATTAAACCCTTGCTTGCCTGTAGAACAAAATGTACATGCTAATGCACAACCGACTTGGCTGGAAACACATAACGTACCACGATTGGCTTCTGGAATAAAAACAGTTTCAATACTATTGCCTGCTCCAACCGATAATAACCACTTACGTGTACCATCTTTAGCCGTATGATCACTAACAATTTGTGGTGGTTCTATGACGGCAAGCGTTGAAAGTTTCTCTCTCAATCCCTTCGCCAAATCACTCATCTCTACAAAATCTACTTTACCAAACTGATGAATCCAACGCAGCAGTTGCTTTGCACGAAATGGTTTTTCTCCCATTTCAATACAAAAATCGACTAATGCCTTTGCATCATAATTAAGCAAATTTGTGGTCACAGAAGCCTTTTGAGAAATAGTATGTTAACGCGAATGAATATCTAACGTTGGAAAAAAGCAAGCAATTTCAATTGCAGCTGTCTCTGGTGCATCAGAACCATGTACTGCATTAGCATCTATACTGTCTGCGAAATCAGCACGTATAGTACCTTTTTCTGCTTTCTGTGGATCAGTTGCTCCCATTAAATCACGATTCTTTGAAATGGCATTTTCACCTTCCAACACCTGGACAAGTACCGGCCCAGAAATCATAAATTTAACCAGATCATTAAAAAATGGACGCTCACGGTGTACCGCATAAAATTGTTCAGCTTGAGCCTGGGAAAGATGAATCATACGTGCGGCGATAATTTTTAATCCATTTGATTCGAAACGTGAATAAATCTCGCCAATAACATTTTTTGCAACTGCATCCGGTTTAATAATAGAAAATGTCCTTTCAACTGCCATCAAATACTCCAATAAATTAATAAATTAAAGGGGCATTTTACCAAAAAAAACTCATTCAATCTGAAAAAATAAACTGCATTACCTAAACAAAAAACCGACTCAATATATTTTACAAGAAAACGTCTTAACCCTATGAAGAAGCAATATAAACATCAGCCAGTTTTGAATCAATACACTGATAATATACCTAACTATGGCATTAAATTAATATGTGTTGTCAGAGTCGCTATTAACTTTTACATCAAGACCAGCATCTTTCCATCCTTCAAACCCATCTCGGTAATAAAATACGTTTGTCCACCCCCACTCGATAGCTCTTTTTGTTGCTATTGAACTACCCATGCAATGAATACCATTACAATAAAAGATAACCGCTTGGTCTTGCGCCACGATTTTTCGTAAATTATCAGGCGAAAAAACTTCATTCTTAACAGGCAAGTGAGATGCACCAGGTATATGACCATTATTAAAATCAACTGCTCCACGCACGTCAATTAGTGAGTGCCCTTTATTTATAAGAAACTTAGCTGTGTCTGTATTAATAGTACGTGCGCCCGTAATCTCTTCAGGCGCTAAATTATTAGCTTCTGCAAAACTCGGAATCTGCAACAATGAAAACATAAAAAATGCTATTAGATATAAACCTTTCTTCATAGTATAAATAACCCACAAACTCATTAATTGAGTTGCCGAATTACTGTGCAGTAAATATTAATTTGTTAATAAAAAATATAATGAATTCTATAACACTATTCCATTAATCTAAAATTAATTACCATACCTTAACGTTGCGACGGATGTGGACGAAAATATTGCTTGTTATTGTAGAAGACACTATTGCAATTATCACTTGACCAAGTTGGATAGCCAA
>Ga0224506_10003633_pt1 | contig 10154 bp, 7 predicted proteins | sample SF_Jan12_sed_USG_2_FD_169108 | JGI IMG/M metagenome (GOLD analysis project Ga0224506, IMG submission 169108) | Sediment microbial communities from San Francisco Bay, California, United States - SF_Jan12_sed_USGS_8_1 | ecosystem: Environmental > Aquatic > Marine > Sediment | place: USA...
CTATGTTATTTCTAGGAAATAACACTGGATTTGTTACAATATATGTCTCTTCATTCGTTTTTGGTCTATATTTTACTCTTTCTCATACGTTATCTAATACATTATTTTTCTTCTTTATTCCTTTATTGATTAATAATATCCTTTTATTGTTGAATTTATACTTTTCATCTATAGTGATGATAGATGATGAATATTTGAATATTGATATTACCACCAAAGAAACAGAATTGATAGATGGTTTGAATAAATTATATTCAAAAAGGATTATTATCTATTTCCTTACTCTATTGATAATTGTCTTTTTAGTGATTTTCAGTATCCAATTTCCACTAAACAATCAAAATTTAAATGATGATGAGGGATATAATGGTCCTATATCTACAAATATAAGCATCAAGTATGCCGGACTACTACAGGATGAATTTTTTGAGCTCCAATTTAATCAAAGTCTCTCTGTATTTAGTGCCCTTCTTACCATTGCAGTAGTAAATTATACTTTATATGTGGTGGGTTCTGAAGAATCTGCATTTATTGACGCAATTAATAATGTTTGGAATAATGAAAATATGTCAAATTTCTATTGGATATATTATATCAATGGTGCAAGATCCAATGTTGGATCATCAGATTACTTGATAAAAAATAATGATGTGATTATTTGGATTTATGAATGAATTGGTGATTAAAACCAATCTCTTTGAAAAATATTGGATTTAATTGCTTTGTAGGTAACTGTGGTTTGATGCTGTAATTTGTCTGTATATAATTCAGATGATCTTCTTGTTTCATCATAAATTCAAGTATGAAACTATCTAGAATTTCTGTATCTGATGTAATACTTTCTTCCTCTAACGTACCTGTAATCTTTGTGTTTATTATTTCATAAAGCATCGTTTTAACATTATTATTGATATCTACTTTTGATATTGCTGTATATAGCTTTTGGGGTGGTAATTGATTGAATTTCAGTACATATAATGCATTGATTATCCCTCTCATGACATATAGGTATTTTTTAATAGTTTTTTTCTTCTTATCCTTGAGGTATTTGGTATAATTACTATGAGCAATTGATCTGTAGTGATGATATATATTTTTTATATTAACATTATTTAAGAATAATCTGAATTGTTCTCTATTTTCTTCTCCTATATAAGTAATATCTGCTTTTAACCATTCAAGTGCTGAGGGATTGGATTTGTTGGCAAGATTCATGAATTTGACTAAATCCCATCCTGCGTAATCAAAAGGATCCATCATGATATTAATTGAATCTTTCATTTTCTGTAATGATAAATAGTCAATGATCCTTCTTTTATATACGAATCGAATATCAAAATCACTATCTCTGCTTTCTATTCCCCACAGACGTGAACCTGATTCTACCGCAAATATAACAGTTATCTGATATTGGTGCTCAATTTTTTTAATTTCATTTAAAATTTGAATTTTAGCCTCTTCAATATCCATTTTCTATTTCTTGTTTAGAATTTACTGTTATTAAAATAATTATTCAATACCTATTGTCTAGTACATACAGTAATTACTAATTCATCTTTTATCTAAGGAGAATTTCAGGTATATTTGTGTAATGCAGTCTAGATCGTTTTTATATTTTAATAATTCTAAATAACATACTTCTAGTACATTGATGAATAATCACTAAAATTTACTTCTCCATATTCTCCAATATCTAGCATTACAAGCATTTTATTTGTTTGTTTACAGAAATTTCTTTTTATGCTACCCTTCCCTTTTTTCACAAGATTTCGACAATATTCAGGCATACAATAAATTACTTCATATCTCTTTTTTCCAACTCCAAAATTAATTTTATACAAACCACGTGTCTGATTTGTTGTTCCTGATAATACTCCAATTGACTTCATCTGATCTTCTTTAAGATGTTTGAATCCAGTTTTATCAAGAATTAACAGATGAATTTTTAATAAACTTGGTAATATAGGATTATATCTGTTTAATTCCACTAATTTTTGATTAAATTCAAGTGTAAAATTAATATTCTTCAATTCAATATAGAATTCTGGAATATTATTTTGGTTTACTGTCTGCAATATAAAATATACAATTTAACGTATATTAAATAATGATAATTATATATTGCAATTTTGGGTATTTACTACAATTATTAGTTGCTAAAATCGGTAGTATAATAATCTGAAGGATCAACTCAAGTCATTGATAGATTATCTGTGATATTTTCAACTAACCTCTTCTGATTTCGGAAATATAGCCAAAATACCAATGTTGCAATAAAGTATAAACCAGCTGCGAGTATGAAAGGTACAGCAAACTGGTTGATCGACATATAATAACCACCTGCTAAATAGCCAATCGCTCCAAATATTGATGCTCCTGCCTGTCTCATCGCCTCCATTGTGGTTCTTTCTTCATCATCAATCACCTCCATTGCTAATGCTGATTCAGTGGGTCCTGTGGAATTCATAAAGAACCCACGTAACAAAAAGAATAAACCTGCTAGGATTAATGAAGTCGCGTAAGCCAAGAGAACCATGAAAATAACACTTGAAAAACGAGTAATCACAATCATATTTACCTTACCGTATCTTTCTGAAAGAATCGGTGACATAAGATTTCCTAATGCAACTGCAAAGGCACCGATAGCGAATATAATTGAAATTTCTGCAGTTGATGCACTGAAAACAATCATGAAGAATATCTCAAAGAATCTCGCAAACATACCAGCACCTAGTCCAATGAATACGCTGGAAAGTACAAATACCCAAATTGTTTTCCAATTTTTTACATTCTTAAAAGTCATTCTAGCTGTTACATTAATTTCTTTTGCCTTTGCCCTGAGTAAAGGATCTTCAGTCATAAAATATGCAGGGATTAACGATCCCCACCAAAGTACAACACTAGCAAATAAAGCTATCTGTAATACTGTAATTGAAGCCTTACCCTGTACAATTGGATTTTGATATATGACTAAAGCCAAGCCAAGTGGTATCACTCCTCCTATAAGATTTCCACTCATGGATGCTAGTGTAGACATACCTGATGATACCGAAAAGAGATGTACTCTTTCTTTGGCTGATGATTGCTCATAAATAAATGGAGCTTCAGCGATGTTATGAATACTCATTATTGCTGAACGTCCTATATGACATATGACAACTACAGTTGGTGTTTGAATAAATATAATGATAAGAATGGCTATCGAACCGATAAAATCGCCAATTATAAAGGACCATTTCTTTCCAATTTTATCAACAAATATTCCATTAAATGGTGACATTATACCTGTAACTAATGAACCCATGGCAAATAATAATCCAATAAAAAAGATAGTTTGAAAAGTATAATTGAATAAAGTAACTCGTTTTTCAAAAATATACAATAAATAAAAACTATAGATAATCATCCTCACCCCATAGGTAAGACTCATTCCCTGTATATGTAGAATATATAATCTTGCATTCCGGCTGAATGAATTAACCTTCTCTCCGTATGTCTTGGGGTCTTCGATTTCTAGTTGCCTACGTCTGAGCAACCAGACACCAGAATAAACAATGAATACAAATAATAGAATTCCTATAATTACAAACACTAGACCCAATGTTGTAAAATCGGATCCTGTATCTAAGGTCTCTCCAAATTGATCTCCGTGTGCTGAAACAGATCGACTGAATAATAATTTGATAATAATAAAAATTAATACTAATTTGTGTGATTGCAGAATTTTAATAGATGACCTTTTATAACTTACATTCAATTGATTAGAATCAAACAATGTTAAGTTTGATTTGCACTGAACACAATGTCCTAAATATTGATTGATATTTTCAGAATAAGGTTGATTAATTGTTTTGATTGAAAAAATTCGTTCAAAAATATCAGGATAATTTGTATTATAATTTTTCGTCATACAACCCCATTACGAATGGTGTTTATTTAAATATGCAGATTTTATATTTTAATATTGAGTAAAATCAAAGAAACCAAAATATTTTTGATGTCTTATCTGTAAAACCTATTTTTTCTAAATTGTTAAGAAAATAAAATAATTCTGTTTCATAAATTTCAATTAATAATTGATCCTGTTTAATGAATATTGAAGTTAATAATTATATATTTATAAAAATGTATATCTAAACAAAATATTAACCTTCAATCTCATCTTCACTTTCTAATGATCTTGCTAATATGATATCTAAGTTAACTGCCTTACCTGCATCAGATTTGGCTGGATCTATATTATCATCACCATACAAGAATTGGATTATTTCTCCACCTGCGTTTCTCACAGTTTTATCATATTGAGATGATAAATCTTGCATAGCATTTACCAAACGTCTCTGCATATATCCTGATGAGGATGTACGAACAGCAGTGTCAACTAAACCTTCTCTACCACCACAAGCATGGAAAAAGTATTCTAATGGACTTAATCCTTCACGGAATGAATTATCTACAAATCCACGACCTGCTGCTGAAAGGTCTCCTCGATTAAAGTGTGGTAGTGTTCTTTCTTGATAACCACGCATGATCCTATTTCCTCTTACTGATTGCTGCCCTACGTTGGCACTCATCTGTCCAAGATTTGTATTGTTACCTCTAGCACCTGTTTTGGCCATGATAACTGCTTCATTTTCAATACCTATATATTCTGCTGCAAGATCAGCTGCTTCTACTCTAGCTCTACCAAGTACATCTTGAACTTCTGCCTCTAGGGTTTCCTCAAGGCTTTTTCCTGGTGCTCTAGCTAGATCTCCGTTTTTATACATTTCCACTAAGTCGTCTACTTGCACTTTTCGGTCATTGATAAGCTTATTTATTCTAGTTCTACCTTCTTTATCAATATCAACATCATCTAATCCCATGGAGAATCCCCATTTGGTGATATGTTCGGCAAGCATTTTTGTAATTCCATCTAGGAATCTTCTTGTTGCTTCAGCACCAAATTCTTTAAGGATTCTGTGGAGTACACTGTTTGCTACTTCAGCACCGAATCCACTACTATCGATGATACCTCTTAAGAGTTTTCCGTTTTTGATTTCAACAAACCCGTCATGGGGGCAAGTTCTATAGGTACAGACATCGGGAGTCTCACAAAATTTATTTTTCATGATGAAGTTCATATCCTTGGGTAGTAGTGTACTGAATAGTGTCCTACCTGCCCATAATGGATTTCCTTTCATGTCAAATTTATCAGGTTCTGGTAGATCGTCAACACCACAAACACTGAGCAATTCACTGGCTTCCTCTCTCTCAAAGAATGTACCTTTTTTAGTGAATAAAAATGCGCTGGTGATGAAATCTTGGATCGCACCAATGATGGGTCCTCCATATCTTGGTGTAGATATTTGTTCTTGAACTAACATGAGTATTCTTGCTTCAGCACGTGATTCTTCTGATTGAGGAACGTGAAGATTCATTTCATCTCCATCGAAATCTGCGTTGTATGGTCTACATACACATAGATTAAGTCTGAATGTTTTATGAGGCATGACTTTGACTTCGTGAGCCATGATACTCATTCTGTGTAAACTTGGTTGCCGATTGAATAGAACTACATCTCCATCTTGCAAGTGCCTTTCGACAATAAAACCTGGACGAAGCGAATCGGAGATTAGAGAGGGATCTCTTACAAACCGTAGATCTACTCTTCTACCATCATCTCTGATGATATAGTTAACACCGGGATGCCCTTTAGGTCCTTGCATGACAAGTTCTTTCATTTCTTCTATATTCCATTCTGTTACACGTTCAGGGACGGTAAGAATTTCAGCAATTTCTTTTGGTACACCGACTTCATTGATACTTAAGAGGGGATCTGGACTAATAACTGTTCGTGCAGAAAAATCTACTCTTTTACCTGAAAGGTTTGATCTGAATCGACCTTCTTTTCCTTTGAGTCGTTGTGTAATTGTACGTAAAGCTCTTCCACTTCTGTGTCTTGCAGGAGGAATTCCTGATACTTCATTGTCGAAATAGGTAGTAACATGATATTGAAGTAGTTCCCAAAGATCTTCAACGATAAGTTGAGGTGCTCCTGATTCACGATTATCTTGTAATCGTTGATTGATTCTAATTATGTCTACTAATTTATGAGTTAAATCATCTTCTGATCTAATTCCAGAATCAAGTGTGATACTTGGTCTTACTGCGACTGGAGGTACTGGTAGTACTTCCAAGATCATCCATTCAGGTCTGGCATTTTCTATATCAATACCAAGTAATAATGCATCATCAGCAGGAATTTCTTTTAATCGATTCTGTACATCGAGTGGAGTAAGTCTATCAGATACTTTATTGTTATCTGCAGTTTCATATTCCTCATAATACGTAGTTGGTTTTTCTAATCTGATTTTTTGTTGGAATCCTGAACAATGGAAACAACCCTGAATTTCTTCATCTTCAGATGGATTGATAAGAGAATCTCTATTTCTTTTGGCATTTTTCCAAATTTCATCCACCATATTCAGATCTAGAACACCGTTAATTAGTTTGGACTTCTTCAATAATTCTGCATATTTAATAATATCATTAGGTTCAAGCATTATTCGTGAACAGTTGTGACATATCACTTGTAATATTTTGTAAATAATTTTATTGAAGCCAACATGTATTACAGGTCTTTGAAGTTCTATATGTCCAAAATGACCCGGACATCCACCGATCCTATTAGCACAGGTGGCACATCTATGACCTGGATCAATAGTTCCCAGTGATGAATCCATTAATCCTGAAGGAATAGGTGTTCCATCTTCATCAAAGGTATCTGCAGTCATGATTCTTTCTACAGACATTCTTCTAATTTCATCAGGGCTTAATAAACCCAATTTAATTCTTTTAATGGCCTTTGGTAATTGAGAAACTGATATTATAAATCACCGGAAATCTTTTATCAACTAATATGTCAATAATTGCCCAATTTAATGTATAACACTATGGTATTTTAAAATTGAGTTATTGATCGCGTTTTCAAAAATGCTTATTTTAATTCTTTTCGATAACCTAATTTAATCATTTCATAAGATAACTGTCGCAATTTTTTTGTATTAATGATAGAAGTTGAATTTGGTATGAGTATCGAACTTAGATCTAATGTATTGAATAAAGAAGAGAAGCAGTTTCCATTCGAATTGGTTGAGTTGGCAAAGCTTGTACCACATGAAATGACGATTGATCATGAGTTAGAATCAATAAAACAAGGATTAATTGATTCAGGAATGGTTTATTGGCCTTTAATCTTGGATAAGAACTCGTTGTTGATATTAGATGGGCATCATCGAACCAAGGGATTGGGTGAATTGGGTTATCGGTTCACACCGGCTGTAATGATTGATTATTTAGATGATGATTTAATTCAAGTTGATACATGGTATCCTATTGTAAATGTCACTGTTGAAGATGTAATTAGTGAGTTACAAAAACATGATTTACAAATTATTAAATCTGAGGTAAATTCACTGGATATGCCTAGATTAGTGAATCGAGAAATTACTTGTGTTGTTGGAAATGAAACTCACCTATATAATATCATAGGGGAGAGAGAACTGGTATTTCATATTATCCGTGAGAAGTGGTTAGAAGGTATCTTATATGCTGATAATGCTGAAATTTCTTTGAAACATGCTGGACCAAGTAAAACAGCAATTATCAGTTGGTCATATAGCAAAAGGGAAATACTGGATTTTGTATTGGGTGGTGATATATTTTTACCAAAAACCACCCGGCATGAGTTAAAATATTTGGTTGGAAAGTGTAATGTACCCCTCGGAAGTTTGAAATAGGTATGATTAAATTAATCTTTATTTTATAAATGTGAAAAATATTAATTGTTCCAAATTTACTTGTATAAATCTTATGTAGCTTGTTTTTAATATAAGGTATATCTTTCCCCGCTAAATTATTATTTATGTGGAATAAATGAATTACTCTTACATTCAGGACATCCTTTGGAAAATGAAGCTCTGCAATATGCGTTTCCACATCTGGAACATTTTCCTTCTGATACGGAGATTTTACCTATTGATTTACAATGGTGACATTTATCCAAAGTTTGTTGTTTTGTTTGGGTCGATATTGCTGAGATCACAATAATACCAACTATAATTCCGGCTACCCACATTAATCCTTTTAGGATTTTTGACACAAACCCGCTATTAATTTTATTATCACAATCTTCATCTCGCATTCCATCTTTTATACCGTTGACATAAACAGTATATTTTAGATAGACATTATATAAATTATGACTTTGATCTGTATATCCTTTATTTGGAGGAATTACAAAGGTTTTTTCTTCATCGATAAACATACCTAATACTTCTTCATAGAATCCAACGATCAACCCACCCTGTCCTGTTTTAACTTCAAAACTTGCTGAATCTCTACTTTCAATTTCTTCACCTGTTCCATCATTCCACAGGGTATAGGCAAAATCAACAACGTCAAATTCTTCAATACCAACACATGGTGTATAACTACTTACTGGATTAATAGAGATAAATGATATTGTTATGATACAAATAATAAAATGAAACTTCAATTTTGAATGTTTAACCATTTCTATACTTGAAGGAATATTGCTAGTTTTTATACTTCGTGAATGGTGTCTTTGTAAATGATTTGTGATTTCAAGAGAAAAATGATTTGATACAAATTCATCTTTGTGTTATGAAAGATGTATGAAAGTTTATTAGCCACTTTGAATAAGCAATTTATGTGAAACAACTGATAAATTTCACCTTTGGCAGGTTAGTAACGACGAATTTATCATTTCATTACTTCCGAATTGGACAAGCAAAACCATTGGTAGATGAATTATCCACATACAGTGAAGATAAGTTTATTGATGGTTTAGGTATAATGAAAGGAAAATACAAAGTCAAAGAGAAATTATCAAAAGAAGGTAATAGTGGTTTAGAAGATGACATGAAAGAACAATCAGTAAAATGGCATCAGCATGAGGTTGAATTCTTTCATCAGTATCAATTTAAAGAATCATATGGAAGGTTTGATGGAGCAATAATAAATATTGATATTGACGAGGATAATGTTACCCAACAACGTAGAGAGTTTTGGGAGCATTTTATATGGAAAACCAGTGAAATGCCACTTCCTGTAGCAATAGTCATTCCTTCAACACAAGGATATGGTTCCCTCTCGAAAGCACAGGTATTTGAATATTTATCACTAATTCGATTGACTGATCGTCCATTTGAATTGTTTGAGTATAATGAAAATGTTGTTTCAGAGGTATATGGATGGCTTACTCGATTATCTAGTTTAGTACATAGGAAAAAGAGAGAAGAAATGTCTGATTAATCCCAATTGTCTTAATGAACTTAAGGGAATCTAAACAAATAATTAAAACTTAGATTTCTTTTCAAATCATAAGGCAATTAAAATGACCCAATCAATTGAAGATCTAATAAATGAAAATTATACTGGATATAGTGTGAGGTCAATACTAACAAATCCTCAATTTCGTTCTCGAGTTTTATCAGATTCATCGGTTAGAGGGAATAAAGAGATTAAGAATCTCGTAATGGATAAAATTGCTGTTGGTGGTAAAGTATTACTTACTGGACCCACTGGTGAGGCAAAAACCTTGTTTGCACGAGTTTTATTAAATCATATCATCAGTGAAATCAACAGTCATAAATTTCACATTAAAAACTGTCCTTTTCTAGAAGATGCAGGATATCTAATCCATGTAATAAATAATTATAATGATAATTTATTTAATGCAATTGATGTATTGCAAAGTCTTTGTCCATTTTGTAGAAAAACGATTGAAGAAACCATTTCATCAAAAACAGAACACATTAAGCTTGATAACACCGCTCAAATGGTAAAAATTTCTAAATCATTGGGTGATAAGCTAAAAAAAGTTGCAGTTGATAAGACAATTGTTAGACGAACTCAGATTGATCCAAGAAATGATCCAGAAAGTCTTTATATGTTGTTAGCTGGTGTTGAAAATCTCGAACAACTACTTGGTGGAGAAACAAAAGAAACATTTGCAGCTCAAAGTCACAAAGTAGGTGCATTATCTCAAGGATTTATGGTTGTTAATGAAATCCAGAGATTGCATTTATCTCTCCTTGAATCATTAATGGGATTTTTAGAAGACCCTCAAGGAATTAAGTACAATCTTG
>Ga0224506_10003634_pt1 | contig 10154 bp, 7 predicted proteins | sample SF_Jan12_sed_USG_2_FD_169108 | JGI IMG/M metagenome (GOLD analysis project Ga0224506, IMG submission 169108) | Sediment microbial communities from San Francisco Bay, California, United States - SF_Jan12_sed_USGS_8_1 | ecosystem: Environmental > Aquatic > Marine > Sediment | place: USA...
CTTTAATATATAGCTGATTGTTTACATAAAAAGCTGCAATTTTACTTTTTAAGTATGATTTTTCTTTATTATTACTCTTGTAGGTTATTAGTGGTAGTGTGGGGTCAAAAAGTAAGTAGGGTTCTTCGTATTTAATTAACGCATCTTCTTTAGTACCGTTGCTTAAAACTACAAAACCGTCTAAAGGCTGATCATATTTATCAATATCAACATATCTTTTATATGCCTCTTTGTTTACATTTTGGGCAAAAGCAGTTGAACAAAAAATTGTTAAAAGGAGGGTATATAGAAAGTGTTTCATAAGATGTTATTTGAATTCAATATTACAATTATCGTTCCTAATTTTATAAGCATTAATATTTATCTTATTTTATATTAAGTAAATATAGGCAACTAACTTTAAATTTGATGTTCTAATATGCCGTTTGTGCCCAACTAAGCAATAAAAAGTAGAAATAGTTGTTTTTGCCTTTTACATATACAATAATCCAATAAAAATTAACTTCTTATTTTTTTACAGCAATTCTTTATAATTGCGTTATAAAAATAAAATCAATTAAAAGCGTAATGATTGAACAAGAAGAAGTAATTATTAATGATGGTGTTTCTATTCTTCAAGATAAAATACAAAATGTTTTTACCGAGATAGGAAAAGTAGTTGTTGGGCAGGAACACATGATCAATAGATTATTAGTTGGTCTTTTTTCTAATGGGCATATTTTATTAGAAGGAGTGCCTGGAATAGCTAAAACACTTACGGTAAGTACGCTCTCTAAAGTGTTACATCTTGATTTTAAGAGAATACAGTTTACTCCAGATTTACTTCCTGCTGATTTAGTAGGTACTATGATATATAATCAAAAAGAAGGAAGCTTTGAGGTGAAAAAAGGGCCGGTATTTTCTAATTTAATTTTAGCTGATGAGGTAAACCGTTCACCAGCTAAAGTACAATCGGCTTTATTGGAGTCTATGCAAGAAAAACAAGTTACTATTGGCGATACTACCTATCAACTAGATAGCCCCTTTTTAGTATTGGCTACTCAAAACCCTGTTGATCAAGAAGGAACTTACCCATTGCCAGAAGCTCAGGTTGATCGTTTTATGATGAAAGTGCATGTGGATTATCCTACCAAAGAAGAAGAGCTTGAAGTAATGCGCAGAATGTCAAACCTTTCATTTGATTCAACAGTAGATACCATACTTACTAAAGAAGATATTTTTTCAATAAGAGAAGCCGTTAATAAAGTTAACGTGAGCGAGTCAATTGAAAAATATATTATAGAGCTCGTTTATGCTACTCGTGAACCTCAAAGTTATGGTCTTGATAGCCAAGCACAATATATTCAGTTTGGAGCTTCGCCAAGGGCAACTATTAACATGAATTTGGCAGCTAAAGTTATTGCCTTTTTTAATAAGCGCAACTATGTGTTACCTGAGGATGTAAAAGAAATAGCCCCAGATATACTTAATCACCGTATTATTCTTAATTACGAAGCAGAAGCAGATGGGGTGTCTACGTTAGATATTATTGATGCTATATTGAATAAAATTCCGATAAATAATTAAGTCAAATAATATCATTTACAAGAGCACGTTAGGTTCATTTATCCTTTATAAATATAAGTGCAACTTTATTAAACATTGTGCTTTCGTAAAATGGAAGAATTATATTGATTGATGTTCTATAAAAAAACCATTAATACATTACGTATTAATGGTTTTTTTTATAGTCGGGATGACAGGATTTGAACCTGCGGCCTCTCCGTCCCTAACGGAGTGCGCTACCGGACTGCGCCACATCCCGAGAAAACTCAAAATTAAATAGTGAGATCCTTAAAATAAGAATGCAAAAATCACTAAAATATTTGCTACCTGCAAACAAGTTTTAAATATCTATTCTATCAGATCATGCAAATTTTAATTATTTAATTTCAAAGTATTTTATTAGTATGATGATTGCAAGAAATTAATGAAAGTTTAAGTGAGTTTGCTCTTTAAAATAAGGCAAATGAATAATTGAAATAGATCAATAATTAATTTAATATCTTAACCTATGGAACTCTTTCTAGTTATATGCTTGTTGTTTTTATTTAGTTTAATTAGTTAATAATTATATTATTTTTTTAATTTAACAAAACTCTAAATAGTAAGAAAGGATAAAATTTGTTTGCTTCATTAAATTGAATTAAAATTACCTAAAATAATAACTATTAAGTTAATGCATATAGCCCAAGCTACCTTTTCTGTTTTGGATCAAGTTGAGTTTGTTATAAGTCAAATAGAAGAAGATGACTATTCAAAACCAGTAGATGTATTTAATAACTCTACCATTGGCCAGCATTTTAGACATACACTAGAATTTTTTAATTGTTTAATGGTAGGTTATAATAATGGAGTTATTAGCTATGATAAACGTGGCCATGATAAATCTATTGAAATCGATAAATCATTAGCAATTGCATTAATTAATAAAACCAAACATTTTATTGCTTCTTGCGACATGCAAAAACGCATTAAATTGGAAGTTAATTATGGGTTGGAAAACAAGAATGATGTAATTATTGACTCTAATATGAACAGAGAAGTAATGTATAATATAGAACATGCAATACATCATATGGCCATTATAAAAATTGGTTTGCAAGTAATGTGCCCTTATGTAGAATTACCTCATGGGTTTGGAGTAGCCGTTTCTACACTTCGTTATCAAAACGATCTGGAGGTTTAAGCCCCAATGAAATTTCTTAAATTACGTATTTTTTGGACCAAATTAACTGCTTGGGAATATTGGCCTATGTCTGTTTTTTACTTACCAGTTTATATGTATTGGTTTTATTTGGGCTTTAAAGCAAAATCTATTTTTTATTTTACTGCTGCTAATCCAGGTTTTAAAAATGGTGGAATGATTGCAGCATCTAAAAAGAGTATCTTGGATAAAATCCCACAACAATATATTCCTAAAACTGCTCTTTTAAGTAGCCCTGTTACATACGAACAGGTTGAAGAGGCTATGAATAAATTAGATTTATCATATCCAATTATATTTAAACCAGATTTGGGTGAGCGGGGATGGAAAGTGGAACGTATTGCTAATAAAAAAGAAGCAGTTAACTATCTTAAATTATTTAATGCTGATCTTCAGATACAGGAATACTTGGATCTGCCATTTGAGGCAGGGGTCTTTTATTATAGGTTGCCTGGCAATAAAATGGGTACCGTAAGTTCTGTTGTTATAAAAGAGTTACTTTTTGTTTTGGGAGATGGTGTTTCTACTCTTGAAGGGCTTATTTTAAAGAAACCTAGAGCTAGAATTCAGTATCAAAAGTTAAAAAAAATATGGGGAGATAATCTGAAAAATATACCTTTTAAGGGAGAACGTATAGTGTTGCAGCCTATTGGTAATCATAATAGAGGCACTGCTTTTTTAAATGGCAACCATTTAATAAACGAACAACTAATCAAGTCATTTGAGGTTATTAGTAAGCAGGTTAATGGTTTTTATTATGGCCGATATGATATTAGATGTAAAAATGAAGAAGCATTATTAAATGGTGATGTAATGATTATGGAACTAAATGGTGCTGCCTCTGAACCTGCACATATTTATCAACCTGGATATTCCATAATAAAAGCCTATAAATCTTTATTTCACCATTGGAAAGTAATGTATAAGATTAGTATTGAGAATCATAAAAATGGCGCAGAATACACCTCTTTTAAAGAAGGGTGGAAAGCATTAACTACTTCAGGCCGTGTGGCTGAACAGGGAATTTGATTTGATAGGTTTTTTATTATTGCGAGGGATAGAAAAATAAGACAACTAACTTTGCTTAGATGAATCATGAACACTACATGCAAAGAGCTTTAGAGTTAGCTACTAACGGATTAGGTGCTGTGAGTCCCAACCCAATGGTAGGATGTGTAATTGTTTGTGATAAGCAAATTATTGGAGAAGGGTGGCATCAAAAATTTGGTGGTGCTCATGCTGAAGTTAATGCAATAGATTCGGTTGAAAATAAAGCATTATTAAAAAAAGCTACTGTTTATGTTACATTAGAACCTTGCTCTTTTGTAGGTAAAACACCTGCTTGCTCTGATTTATTGATAAGTTCAAAAGTGAAGAATGTAATTATTGGGGCACTTGATCCTAATCCCAGAGTTTCAGGAAATGGAATAAAGGCACTTAAAAAAGCGGGTATTGGAGTTGTGTATGGAGTCTTAGAAAAAGAATCTATTGAATTAAATAAACGTTTTTTTATTAATCAAAAGATGAATAGGGTCTATGTAGTTCTTAAATGGGCTCAAACTAAAGATGGTTTTATTGCACGTACTAATTATGATTCTAAATGGATTAGTAATGAGTATTCTCGTCAAAAAGTACATCAGTGGAGGGCGGAGGAGGATGCAATATTGGTTGGTAAAAATACAGCTTTGCATGATAATCCCTCCTTAACAGTTCGTGACTGGAGTGGACAAAATCCAATTAGAGTTGTTCTAGATAGGAACCTTGAACTTGTATCGGATATTAATCTGTTTGATGGGATGGTGAAAACATTAGTTTACAATACTAAAGAAAGTAAAAAACTTAAAAAATTAGAAAGAGTAAAGGTTAATGATGCTAATTTTTTAAGTGAGGTATTAACTGATTTATATCAAAGAGATATTGGCTCTTTAATTATAGAAGGTGGAAGTAAAGTGTTGTCAAGTTTTATTCAATTAGGGCTATGGGATGAAGCAAGAACATTTACTTCTACACAAGAGTTTGTAGAGGGGATTAGAGCGCCCCAAATACAGGTTGGAGTTTCTTGCAAAGAACAAATAGAACAAGATGAGTTGGCCTATTATTTTAATTTAAAAACAAAAATCCATTGGCAGAAGAACTAATACTTACAAAAAATGCTAGTAAAGAGCAGCGCTATAAAGAGCTATTACCTCAAATAAATGCACTTATTTCTAGTGAAACTGATTTTATAGCTAATTTGGCTAATGTAGCATCAGCTATACATATGGCAACCAACTATTTATGGGTTGGATTTTATATAGTTAAAAATGAAGATCTAGTTTTAGGCCCTTTTCAAGGACCCATTGCATGTACTCGTATTAAAAAAGGAAAAGGTGTTTGTGGCGCTTCTTGGGCTACTAAAAAAACACTAGTGGTGCCAGATGTAGAGGCTTTTCCTGGGCATATTGCATGTAGTAGTGATTCAAAATCTGAAATTGTAGTTCCTGGAATTATAAATAATGAAGTGCAGTTTGTGTTAGATGTAGATAGTGAAAAACTTAATGAACTTAATGAAATAGATGCACAATTTTTTGAGCAAGTAGTAGCTTTAATTGTTAAAAATTAAATTACTACTAATTCTAGTAAATTTTATGCTTCAATAGCTACATAATATCTTGGGTCGTCAATATCCGAAATAATTGAATGTTCAAATTTGGGATTTGACTTTATTAATATTGTTTTACAATCTGGGCTTAGATGTTTAAGCTTAATAGATTTACCTACACTTTCGTATCTAGATATTAAATTGCTTATAGCTTCAACTCCTGAGTGGTCAGAAACCTTGGAATCTATAAAATCAATTTCTACATTAATAGGATCTTCGGATGGAGAAAATTTCGAATTAAAAGTTTGAATTGATCCAAAAAATAGTGGTCCCCAAATTTCGTACACTTTTGTTCCATCTGCGTTAATTGATTTTCTCGCTCTAATTTTAGTAGCATTTTGCCATGCAAATACCAAAGAAGATACAATTACACCACTTATTACGGCAATTGCTAAATCAAATACAACTGTAATACCAGAAACTAAAATAATTACAAATGCATCCGCTATTGGAATTTTATTTATAATTCTTAAACTAGACCATGCAAAAGTGCCAATAACTACCATAAACATAACTCCTACTAAAGCCGCAATAGGAATCTGCTCTATATAGGGGGATAAAAATAAAATGAATGATAGTAGCATTACAGCTGCTACAATACCAGATAATCGACCTCTACCTCCAGATTCAACATTTATCATCGACTGCCCAATCATGGCACATCCTCCCATTCCACCAAAAAAACCGTTAACAATATTGGCTCCACCTTGAGCTATACATTCTCTATTTCCACTGCCTTTTGTTTCTGTAATCTCATCTATTAATGTTAATGTCATTAAAGATTCAATTAGTCCAATAGCCGCTAGAATAAATGCATAGGGTAAAATAAAAATAAGATTTGCCCATGTAAAAGGTACTTGGGGAATTAAGAAAGAAGGTAAAGTTCCTTTAATGCCTTCACCCCCATTAGATTGAACAAACGATAGCACTGTTTGTGTTTCTATTCCCGAAAAAACAACTACTAATGTAACGGTTAATATAGCAACAAGACCTGAGGGTATTTTAGATGTTAGTTTAGGTAGACCATACATAATTCCCATGGTTAGTAACACTAGTCCTATCATAGTATATAAAGTAGAACCAGTTAACCATTGTCCATCTATTTTAAACATGCCAAGTTGAGAGGTAAAAATTACAATAGCCAACCCATTTACAAAACCAAGCATAACGGGGTGAGGTATGAGTCTCACAAATTTACCTAACTTTAAAAAGCCTGCAGCCATTTGTATAAAACCCATCACGATTAAAGTAGCAAAAAGATACTGGATGCCTGCATTTGGAACTTCTGGCATCATTGCATTTCCTTCGCTAACCAATGACACCATAACTACTGCTAGTGCACCTGTAGCACCAGAAATCATTCCAGGTCTTCCACCAAAAATAGCTGTAATCAAGCCCACCATAAAAGCTCCATAGAGCCCAATTATAGGTTCAATGCCTGCAACAAATGCAAAAGCAACGGCTTCGGGTACTAAGGCAAGAGATACAGTAATGCCCGAAAGGATATCATTTTTAGCATTTTGAGTTTTCTTTTTAAACAGCTCAATCATAAACAATGGAAATTTTAACAAATGGGCTGCAAAGATAAGATTCTATATCTTTAAGGCATAATTTATATTTTAAATAAAACCCTATTCGACTTTATTAACATATGTTTTGATGTGTAAAAATGATTATTAGTTGAACTTATTCAAAAAAACTAGTTCTTTATGGCCTAATCATTTCTTACTTTCATTAGAAATGCTGAACTTAGCAGTTCAATTAAAATGTGTTTGATATGGCAATGCTATTTTTGGTTCTCTTCTTATTTGTTTTGGCTATTATTTCGCCTTGGGTTTTCCCAAATAAAGTAGTGAGCAAACATAAAAAAGATCTTGATTATTAATCGACCTAGGTTGTTTATAATTTAAATACCCAAGTAATTAATTTGCTTGGGTATTTTTTTTGAAATATTCTGTTCGTAAGTTTAGGTATGATAAATAACATACGAACCATTTTACTTCTTAGTTGCTTAATAGTAACTCTACCATTACAAGCTCAAAAATCATCTGACTATTCTATGTTTGTTAAAGACATGGAGAATAATAATGGTTATTTTAATTTTTACTACGATGTTAAAAGTGATGAGTTATTTATAGAAGTTGATAAACTAGACACAGAGTTTTTATATGTAAACTCATTAGCCACAGGCATTGGATCTAATGATATAGGGTTAGATAGAGGCCAATTAGGGCAAACCCGAGTGGTAAAATTTGTAAAAGTTGGATCTAAATTATTATTAGTTCAAATTAATCTCGATTACAGAGCTGATTCAGACAATAGTTATGAAAAGGAATCGGTTGAACAGGCATTTGCACAATCTGTATTGTGGGGCTTTAAAATTTTAAAAGAAGAAAAAGGTAAGTTTTTAGTAAATGCCACAGAGTTTTTATTGCAAGATGCACACGATGTAAGTGGTACTCTAAAGCGGAATAATCAAGGAAATTATCAAGTAGATAAAAGCCGTTCGGCTCTCTATTTAAAAAGAACAAAAGCATTTCCTAACAACACGGAATTTGAAGCCATCATTACATTTACTGGTTCCTCAGAAGGATATAATATTAGAAGTGTTACACCTAGTTCAAATGCGGTAACGGTTCGTCAACATCATAGTTTTATTCAATTACCTGACGATAATTATAAACCTCGTGAATTTGATCCTAGAGCAGGATATTTTGTTTTAACTTATCAAGATTATGCTAGCCCAATTGATGAGCCACTTGTAAAACGATTTATTACAAGACATCGTTTACAAAAGAAAAACCCAGAGGCTGCTATAAGTGAGCCTGTAGAACCCATTATTTATTATTTAGATAGGGGTGCTCCAGAACCCATACGTTCAGCATTAATGGAAGGGGCTAGTTGGTGGAACCAGGCTTTTGAAGCAGCGGGTTATAAAAATGCTTTTAAAGTTGAATTGTTACCAGAAGGTGCAGATCCTATGGATGTGCGTTATAATTTAATTCAATGGGTGCATCGTTCAACTCGAGGCTGGTCTTATGGGTCAAGCGTTACCGACCCTCGCACAGGTGAAATTATTAAAGGACATGTAAGCTTAGGCTCCTTGCGTGTACGACAAGATTTTTTAATTGCAACTGGCTTATTAAGCCCTTATGGGCAAGAAGGTGGCTCTGATGAAATGAAAGAAATGGCATTGGCACGTTTGCGCCAACTTGCTGCTCACGAAGTAGGGCATACTCTTGGTTTAGCACATAACTATACTGCAAGCATGGATGATCTATCCTCTGTTATGGATTACCCGCACCCTAGAGTTAATATTGTGGAAGGAAAACTAAATCTTAATAATGCCTATGATAATAAAATAGGTGCTTGGGATAAGGTAAGTATTGCTTACGGTTATCAAGATTTTGTTGAAGGAGTTGATGAAGGTGATGAATTGAACACCTTATTATTAAATGCTTATCAAAAACAAAACCTTTCTTTTCTTTCCGATCAAGATGCTCGACCACAAAGTAGTGCGAACCCTAGGGCTCATTTATGGGATAATGGAAATAATGCTGCCAAAGAACTGGAGCATGTATTAAAAGTAAGAGCTATTGCACTTGCAAATTTGGGATCAAATACTATACAAAATGGTAGGCCATTAGCAGAAATAGAAGAAGCATTAGCTCCTATTTATTTTTTCCATAGGTATCAAACTGAGGCTGCTACTAAGGTTGTTGGAGGCCTTGATTATACCTATGCAGTAAAAGGAGATAATCAAACACCTACTCAATTGATTGATCCAGAACTTCAAAATCAAGCTCTAAAGGCTGTTTTACATACATTAGCCTCTAGTGTTTTAACACTTCCAGAATCATTGCTAAAGGAATTAGCGCCTAGACCTTTAGGCTATTCTAGAACACGTGAAAATATTAAAAGCAATACTGGGCTAACCTTTGATCCAATAAGTGCGGCAGAGTCTTCTGCAAAAATGACAGTAGCTTTACTTTTGAATCCTGCAAGAGCCAATAGGTTAGTGGAACATCATGCACGAGATGCTAATCAACCTAGTTTTAATTATGTATTAGATCAATTGGTAAATGCTACCATTAAATTTTCAAAACAGAGAGGCCTTCAAAGAGAAGTTCAGCATGTAATTAACGTAGTTGTTTTAAATGAGTTAATGAAATTGGCAGTAGGAAGCAGTTCTTCATCTCAAACCAAAGCCATTGTAATTTTTACGTTAAAGAATCTACAAAAAGATTTTGAAAATTATTTAAGTTCGGAAAAAGATATAAACGAAAGGGCTTCTTTAGTGTATATGATACATGAAATAACTAACTTTTTTGAAAATCCTAACCACTGGATTGAAGCTGAAACATTGCCTTTACCTGATGGCTCTCCTATTGGAACTATTGAACTAAATTGTAATAATAGTGAGTAAATGGGTTTTGAGTTTTCTGCTATTTGTTGGGCATTGGACATTGGGCCAAGAAGTACGAATATATTCTAATACTGAAACACCCATTCATTTGAGCGAAGGCTTTGAGTTACATATTCCTGCTAATGAAAATAAATACATTGTAACAAATTGGTCAAAGGGGCAACTATATTATCCCAATGGGGGGTATAAATCTTACGATAGTCTAAACTTTGATAGGTATACGAATGCAATTGAAGTAGTTAAAAACAATAAACCTCTTACTATAATGCCAATGGGTTTATTAGGTGCTTTAATTTTTGATACTTCAGCCTCTGGTTATTTGCTTATAGTGGGTTCTTTTG
>Ga0224506_10003635_pt1 | contig 10154 bp, 12 predicted proteins | sample SF_Jan12_sed_USG_2_FD_169108 | JGI IMG/M metagenome (GOLD analysis project Ga0224506, IMG submission 169108) | Sediment microbial communities from San Francisco Bay, California, United States - SF_Jan12_sed_USGS_8_1 | ecosystem: Environmental > Aquatic > Marine > Sediment | place: USA...
TCTTCATTATTTAACCTGAAAACCTTATATAATTTTCCCAGTAGAATAAAAGCTCCCGTGTTGCCCTGAGGTCACCGACGCAGTATTTTGCAATATCAAGGTATCTGCCAGCCTTGAACAGGTCTTTCACCTCTAACCCTGTAATACCACCTTCCTTGGGACTCTTTATCCCGAACGTCCTGCACCACATATCAAGACTGAACCTTTTGCGTGAGGCACCATAAAAGGTGAGCTGATCGAGCAAGTCTATATGGGTCTCATTATATCTGGAAGGCATCAAATCCTTTTTCGGTTTTATCTTATGGACAGCAGAGCGGATTAAAATAAATGGGCAGTCAAAACTCCTGCCATTAAAGGTAATAATCTGGTTGTAGCCCTTAATGACATCCCAGAATTTCTCAAGGATTTCTTTCTCTGTCCCAGCCTCATATCGCACATTATCTTCTTCGAATGGAAGTAATAGGTCACCCGATGCCTGATAAAATACAATGCCCTTTTGTGTATCGGGATTGAATAATCCTATGGTCACTATTTCAGCGAAGAGGGGATACAAAGAGAGGCGGTCTTTGATCTCTTCCTTTTCATCCTTTGTCTCTGCATACCTCAGGAGATATTCCCGAGTTGTTTTATCAAGAGACTCAAAATCCCTCCCAACCGTCTCTATGTCAAGGATTGCTCTGGACATAAAATTAAAATACAAAAAGCAAAATTATGGAAATTTTCATCCTGAATTCTAAATTTTTTTTATATTTTGTTGCAATATATTATTTTAAGTTTTTTGATTCCCTAACCCAGATAATACATGAATTCTAACAAAACGGACAGGATATGGCATTTGAGCGGTTTTGAATTCTTATACCAAGTACTTGGTATAAGAATTCACCTCGGAGCCCCCGATAGCTATCGGGGTCGAGAATGAGCGAAGATGCTATATACTGTCCTTAAATCTATAGTTTATGAATTATCTGGGTAAAGAGACCATAAAGCTCATATAAAAAGCAGAGGACTCATTCATTACCTTAGAATAATTTCGGCTCGAGATAATCTCTAAATGCCAAGCATTTATCCTTCTTTTTACAGTGAGAATCACATACTTTTATATATTGGAATTTTTCTCCATCAGGACACCATATTTTGGCTATTGTTTTATCCGGGTTATCCTGTTTAGTAGTAAGTTTTTTGGGCATGTAACAATAATAATAAAACAGGATTAAAAATGGTACAGTTATATTTTTCGTCTTCATTAATGAACGTAAAAGCTTATCCACTTTATCCCCATTTCGGGCAAAATGCCCTATCAATAAGGTATATTGCCTGTCAGGATTCCTTCTTATTCCAAAAATAACAATAAAATCAATAGGTTATATTTAGGTATTATTTTTGCTATTCGCAAGACATGGCATTCAGCATTTAGTACTTTTAAAGGAGAACGATTATGAATGTAAAAGAAGTAAAAGAACTGAACAAAAAAAACGGATACTCAAACCTGCCCAATAAACCAAACTACAAAAAAAAGTACAGGAGCACGAAACTTGTGAAATGTACCGTATGTGGAAATGATACCTATCAAACAGATTGCATTTGTGTCTTGTGCAAGAATAATATCACGCACATGTATAAAGAGTTGATAGATTTAGTAATGAAAAGTAAAAGAAGAGTTGTATATAAGCGGAAAAGAGTTTTAAGAACAAGAAGAAACCAATAGGAAGATTCACTGTTCCCGGACTATGGCAAAATCCATTATCTTCATCTTCGCATTGGTATTTCAATGCTTATTTCTATTTATTGACGCTCTCATTGCCAATGATTGCGAGATACTCAAAGTATTTTTTTATGACAGAAAACAGGAAGAGATTGTTACTGATTGGTATGCCGGTATTCCCTATAAGAGATACCAATCAGTGATATACCCTTGCGCGCATGTAACAATCCGGGATAATTCTAAGAGCATCTCCTCAACAGATAAAGATATTGAAGTTACTGCCACATTTGCCAATCAGAGTACAATTGTCAAAAAGGTGTGGTGTGACAGGAAACGTCTCGAAGAAGGCGACATATATTCCTGCATTGCATGTTTCGAGAGCGATTCGCCTGTCTCAAATGTGACATGTTCTTTTAAATTTTGAACTGTTGAATCACTTTTTATGATGCCTTTGGCAGCTCCTTAAATATCTTCCACGTTTTGAGAAGATCTATAGCCCTCTGAAGTTGCATATCTTCCTTCTCTTCTATCTCTATAACTGCCACTTCCTCAGGTTCTTTTGGTTTATCCTCTTCCTGTTCGCTCTTCAGATGCCTCTCAAGGTCCTTTTCTCTTATAACAAGATGTTTCTTTTCTCCGTCTTTCGCTTCGAGCTTCACTATGATATCAGGGATAATCCCGGTGGACTGTATAGAAGTCCCTTTTGGAGTGTAATATCTTGCTGTGGTGAGCCTGAGGCCCGAACCATCCGTGAGAGGGATTACTGTTTGAACTGACCCTTTTCCAAAGGTCTGGGTACCGAGGATGACCGCGGTATTCCAGTCTTTTAATGCACCTGCAACAATCTCCGAGGCACTGGCACTTCCCTGGTTCACCAGTACTACCATCGGGAGAGTAAAACTCTGTTTCCCCCCTTCAGTATAAAACTCTGTCCTTTCGCCTGTCCTGATTTTCATGTAGACCACTAATTTACCAGGGGGCAATAATCTGCTCGACACCGCAACCGCACTGTTGAGAAGACCTCCTGGATTGTTTCTTAAATCAATGATGAGAGAATTTATTTTCTCCTGTGTGAGTTTCTCCAGAGCAGTAGAAAGGTCTTCTCCTGTCTGTTCCTGGAACTGGCTTATTTTTATATACCCTATACCATTCTCGAGCAGCTTTGACTTCACGCTCTTTATTTTTATTATCTCTCGTATTATGGTAAAATCTTTTGTCTCTTTCCATCCTTCTCTGAATATTGTTATGGTGACAGAGGTCTTCGCTACACCTCTCATCTTACTCACCGCCTCATGAAGGTTCATATTTTTGGTTATCTCGTTATTTATCTTCATGATCTTATCGCCTGCCTTTATGCCTGCTTTATAAGCCGGGGTATCCTCAATCGGAGCAATGACGGTGAGCATCCCGTCTTTTATCCCTATCTGTATCCCGAGACCTCCGAACTCTCCTTTTGTTTCAACCTGCATCTCCTTGAACATTTCAGGCGTCATAAAACCTGAATGAGGGTCAAGGGAGTTCAGCATTCCCTTAATCGCACCATATACCAGGTCCTTTGGTTTTACATCTTCTACATAGTTCTTCCTGACAAGAGAAAGGGCTTCTGTAAAGACTTTGAGCTCCTCATATCCTTCTGCCGCTGCACCCACGATGGCTACAGACCATCTCCCGATGAGAATACCTGTAGATACAACAACAAATATAAGAATCGCTATCAAGGTTATCTTTTTCTTGTTCATTTTGTGTTATCCTCCAAAATTCATCTTCTTTTCAGCCATTGTAATGGATCAAGGGCCTTCCCTTTATATCGCACTTCAAAATAAAGGCCTGGCACATTCAGGATACCCGAATTCCCTGCCCGCCCAATTGTCTGTCCTCTACTTATTATATCTCCTACCTTTGAAAAAATCTCTGAGAGGCTCCCATATAACGTGTGGTACCCGCCTCCGTGGTTTACAATCACGAGCTGTCCATAGCCCTTGAACCACTCTGCAAAAACTATCTTGCCGCTATGTACTGCTTTTGTCGCAAGATCATTGTCTGTCTTAATGTATATGCCGCTTCTGAATATGGGAGTATTAAATTGCGGGTCCCTCTGGGAACCATACCGAATTGCCACCTTTCCTTCAACAGGCCAGGGAAGTCTCCCCTTGAGCGCCGAGAAACCCTTTGCATGGTAAGTATCTATCTGCTCTGTCTCTTTTTTTATAATGTCAAGAATTCTTTTTGAAGACTCTTTTAACTCTTTCAACATTTTTATATAGGAAGCTTCTTCTTTTTTGACAGATGCGAGTACCATTCTTTTTTTCTTCTTCTTTCCTACAAGGGCTTTTTCCTCCTTCTTCACTTTCTCCTGATTCTGCTTGAGTTCTGCCTTGAGCGCCATGAGTTGCTTCTCTTTCTCATGAAGATCCCTCAGGTTGTCTTCATAGGCAGTCATCACCTTGTGTTCATAGGCAGCAATATAGTGCAGATATTTCCATCTTCTCATAAGTTGAGAGAGGTCGTCAGTACCCGAAAGTAATATCACGATATCCCCGGAGTGTCTGTATTTTTGCATAGCCCTGAGTTTTCTCCTGATCCACTCTTTTCTTTTTTCGATATTATCCTTGGTAAGAGAAATCTCAGCCTCCACCTGTGCTATCTTTGACTCTGTAGCTGCGAGCTTCTTCCGGTATTTCCTGAGTTCAGCCTCTACCTGGCTTATTTCTCTATTAGACTTTTCAATATCAGAAAGGATTGACCGCTCACGACTCTTTGCCTTTTCGAGTTTTTCTCTATGAATCTTTATGTCTTTTTGTATCTTTTTATATTTTTCCTCAGGTGAAGCAGCATAACAATATGAAAAAAACAGCAAGGAGCAAAGGGCAAGGAGCAAAGAGTTAAAAACTAAGAAGCGCAATATATTATGTCGTATACCCTGTGCTCTTTGCTCTTTGCTCATTGCTCTCTGCTCCATGCTTAGTATTTAATCCTGCCGATTGCGATTGCAGCGCCTGCAATACCGAGAAAGAGCCCTACAGGGGGAAGAAGAAAAGACATATCAGCAGGGAAGACGAATGCATTGAAGATGGGGATGGTATGACTGAGCCTGAAAATGACTATGTAATATACCAATAAAATACCCAGCAGGCTTAAAATGCCACCACTCAGTCCGATGAAAGCACCTTCGATGATAAAAGGTGCCCTTATAAATCCTTTCGTAGCTCCAAGAAGTTTGTAGGTTTCTATTTCCTCCTTTTTTCTGTAAAAGAGTATCTTCACTGTGCTGTAACAGACAAAGATCACACTTGCAGACATTATCACAATAAAAAGTATGCCGATGGTTTTCACGCCGATTTTAATGGAAGAGAGAGCGAACAGGAATTTTTCTCCATATTCAACATCATCTACCCCTTTTATCTCTTTTACCCTTGCTGCAAGTTGCTGTGCGGTCTCAGGTCCCACTGCCTTTTTTTTAAGCTTAATCTCTATTGAATCAGGAAGCGGATTTCCTTCAAGTCCCTCGAGCACATGTTCTGTGCCCTTCAACATTGTTTTCAGTTCTTTCAGTGCCTGATCCTTTGAAATATATTTCACTGATTCTACCGGATGTTCCTTCTTGAGAGTATTCATTATATTTTCTACTTCTCCTCCTGAAAGTGTATCTTTCAGATAAAGCATCATCGAAAATCTTTCTGGAAGCTTTTGGGTTGCCACATCAACATTGTATACCGAGAGAACAGTAAGCGCAGTCATAAGGAGACTTACTGCAATAGCCAAAACGGAAAGAAGATTAATCCACTTTTCATGCAATATGCTCCTGAGTGCAAGTCTGAATGGATACGTAGCCAATTAACCTTGCTCCTCGCTCACAAGGTTACCGGTGTCCAGTCTGAGCACCCTTCTGCCCGTATCCCGGAAAAGTTTTCTGTTATGGGTCGCAATAATGATTGTGGTGCCTGTTGCATTAATATTTTTGAATGTCCTCATAATACCTGCTGATGTATCAGGGTCAACATTGCCGGTTGGCTCATCAGCAAGGATAACTGTAGGTTCAGAGACGATTGCCCTTGCAATCACAACCCTTTGTTGTTCTCCACCTGACAGGGTATCCGGATAATAATCTGCCTTATGCCTCAGGTTTACTGTTTTAAGTGAATCAAATACCCGGGTCTTCACATCTTTATTATTTATCCCTCTTATCCTGAGAGCAAGCGCAATATTTTCAAATACGTTCCTGTTATTAAGGAGCCTGAAATCCTGAAACACAAACCCAATCTTTCTCCTTAATACGGGTATTTCAGATTCTTTCAGTCCGTTTATTTCTCGACCATCTACTGAAATAGTGCCTTCATCAGGTTTTTCTGAAAGATATATTAACTTAAGCAGAGTTGTTTTCCCTGAACCACTTGGTCCGGTGATAAATGCCATCTCCCCTTTTTCAATGGAAAAGGTGAGATTCCTTAAGGCAGTCTGGGTATCATAGTGCTTTGATACGTTCTCAAAGTGTATCATATGTCCATTTCTTCAGTGCCTCTTTGACTGTCTTTACGATATCATCTGCAGTAAGGCCATAAAGTTTTAATAATTCCTCTGGCTTTCCAGAACAACCAAACGAGTCTTTTATCCCGATTCTTCTCATCTGAACAGGAACATTTTCAGCGAGAAATTCACTTACTGCGCTTCCCAGACCACCAATGATTGAATGCTCTTCGGCTGTGACAACAAGCCTGCATGACCTCGCTGCATGGAGTAATATCTCGATATCGAGAGGTTTTACTGTAGGCATATTGATTACGCCGGCATCTATGTCTTCATCCTTAAGAATTTTTGCAGCCTCTATCGCCATGGATACCATAATCCCCATCGCTATAATATTTGCATCTTTCCCGATATGAAAGGGATAAGCCTTTCCGATTTTGAATTCATACTCAGCAGGCATCACCGCGGGAACTTTTGCCCTCCCGAGCCTGACATATACAGGTCCATAAACATCTGCAATCGTTTTTATTACCTGCATTGTCTCATAACCATCGGAAGGGACGATGACAGTCATATTCGGGAGAACCCTCATAAGTGCAATATCCTCTGTTGACTGATGTGATGCACCGTCTTCTCCCACAGTAATACCACCATGACTTGCGACAAGTTTTACATTAAGATTCGAGTAACACACCATCTGTCTTATTTGCTCCCATGCCCTTCCTGTCTCAAAGACCGCAAAGGTTGATGCAAAAGGAATTTTTCCTGTAAGTGAAAGTCCGCTTGCAGTGCCGATCATATCCTGTTCAGCGATTCCGATATTATAAAAACGGTCAGGAAATGCCTTTGCAAACTTCCCTGTTTTTGTTGAGCCTGAGAGGTCTGCATCAAGAACAACAATGTCATTTCTCTTTTTACCGAGTTCAAGGAGTGCTTCTCCGTAAGCATCTCTTGTTGCCATTGCTTTCCCGATTATGCTCTGCTGTCCGACTCCAGTATCCTTGACTCTTTCACCTCTATGAGTCATTGACCATTTCCTTCAAGTTCCTTCAATGCCATTTCGAGTTCATCACGAGTAGGTGCTATTCCATGATACTCAACTTTACCTTCAAAAAAAGAGACGCCTTTCCCTTTGACTGTATGAGCGAGGATTACGCTTGGTTTTCCTTTTATTTTTTCTGCTTCATCAAGTGCATTGAGTATTTCATCAATGCTGTGGCCATCAATATCAATCACCTGCCATCCAAAGGCACTCCATTTGGATGCAACAGGTTCTATGGCTTTCACCTGAGATACAGGGCCATCTATCTGGAGGCCATTGAGGTCTATTATTGCACATAAGTTGTCAAGCCTGTAATGCGCTGCGGTCATCGCAGCCTCCCATACCTGACCTTCCTGTGTTTCACCATCGCCTAAAAGACAATAAACCCTTGAACTGAGGTTGTCTATTTTCAGGCCGATCGCAATTCCATTTGAAACAGACAGCCCCTGGCCAAGAGAACCGGTTGAGATCTCAACACCCGGAAGAGTTTTTGAACAAGGATGACCCTGAAGGGGACTGCCTATTTTACGAAGTGTCTTAAGCACGGATATATCAAAATAACCTGTCATAGCTAATACGACATAAAGTAATGGCGCTGCATGTCCTTTTGAGAGGATAAACCTGTCCCTTTCTCTCCAGCTTGGGTCATCCGGTCTATGTCGCATTTTGTAAAAATAAAGTGCAGTCACCACATCAGCTGCTGAAAGTGAACCCCCTGTATGGCCTGAGCCTGCTTCGGTAAGCATCTTCAGTATCTCAACCCTTACCCTTGTTGCCTGTTGTCTCAGAAAACCAATGTCTCTTTTCTTCATCTACTGATGAGCTCCTGCTTTTTTAGTATCTTCGGGTTTTTCTTCTCCTGTATATTTACCTAAAATGAGTTCTTTTATCATATTTTTGTGTTGCTCTTTCATCAGCTTCCTGACATTCTCTTTATATTCAGCACCATCCAGGATATGTGCATAGCTGGTCTTTTTAGATGCAAGGATTGCCCCCTGTGAATAAAGAAGTGTCACTACTACTGGATTCTTTATTCCATTGTCCTCTGTCTGGATATGGTAGGTTATCCCTTTGTATGATATGTTGGTATTGTATCCACTAAGCATTGCTTAAACTATCTCAATAGTTTTCAGAATATTTTTAATTATATATGCCATGGGCAAAAAAAGGAAGAGGGCGAATTGTGCTCACGATGCCTTTCAATAACGAAGGTAGAAAGAATAGTACTCACAAAGTTATAATGCTTTTAATGGACCGCGCTCACTATTTAAATGAACTCTCAAAATGCGTTCGTTGCGGAAGCTGCAAGGCCATTTGCCCAACATATGATGAAGACATGACAGAGGCAATGGGTGCGAGGGGAAGGCTTGCACTCCTCTGGGGGCTCACGACAGGACAACTGAAACCATCGGCTGTTCTCAACGACCGCATATTTAGCTGTATATTGTGTGGTGCATGTTCAGGATTATGTCCACTTGAAATTGACATAAAGGAGCTTATATACCTTGGCAGAAGTCTGTTGAAGGGTTCAGATATAAAAAGGCGATATGTCCGTCTCCTCACAAAATTTTCTTCGAGAAGGCCTGAACTCAGTTTCAGTCTCCTCAAGATAGCCCAGCATATGTTATTTCCCTATCTTTTGAAGAAAGGAATCCTTCCATTTCATATTGAACTTCCTGAACATCAACTAAGGGACAAATTTCAAATCTTCACTGTCTCAAAAAAGAAAGGGAGAATAGCGGTCTTTACAGGCTGCACAGTGAATTTTCTCTATCCACATTTAGGGGAATCACTTATTACAGTATTACAAAAGCTTCATTATGAGGTCATCTTCCCGGTTGGTGAGGTATGCTGTGGTGCTCCATTGAGAACACTGGGCCTTGAAAAAGAGGCTGTTGAACTTGCAAAAAAGAACTTCAGAATATTCAGCAAGCTGAATGTTGATGCACTCCTGAGTCTTTGTCCCACATGTACACTTACGCTCAAAGAAGAATATCCAAAACTCATCGGCGAAGGTTTTGAAAATGCAATGGACATATCGAACTTTCTCATAAATAAAATAGATTCACCCCTTCCCTTTCTTGCTTCCCAATCTGTGACTGCAACCTACCATGACCCGTGCCACCTCAGTTACGGATTGGGTATTAAAAAACAGCCGAGGGAAATCATAAAAAACATTGGCATTAATTTAATAGAGGCCGAGGAAGAGCGGTGCTGCGGATTCGGAGGAATTTTTAGTCTTTCTTATAAAGAGCTCTCCCAGAGTCTTCTTGACAGATGCATCGGGAACTACACAAAAACAGGGGCAGAAATGATTATTACCGCATGCCCTGGCTGTATGATACAGCTCGCAAAAGAGATTAAAAATAAGCCTATATTACACTTAATTGAGGTGATAGAAGAGGCATTATTTCAGGAATCCGGGGCTCTTCACGCCAATCAATGATAACGAGTCGGGGGAATGCCCTTTCGCTTAGTAAACGAAATCTCTGACCAGTCTAAGGCTCTGTCGCTCGAATTTGCAAACTCGGCCTTTGGCCTCAAACAGTGCAAATTCGGTCGTATCGACATGCTCCTTTCGCCAAGACTGGTAACCAAAGATTTCGTAAAGTCGCTCAAGTGCATTTCCCCGACTTTATAAAAACTACTTCATAACAAAAAAGGAGATGTTTACGGATACGTATTCAGTATGGCGAAAATCAACAGAAACTTGCTAAAATAAAACACGAGGTGAATGGAATGAGTATTTTGCCTGAAGGAGAACAGCTCAGGAAAGCTGTCAGATGGATATCAGAGGAGCGTGAATTCAGAAAAAATCCCGTACTTTCCAAATTGATTGATGAGGCCTGTATCAAGTTTGACCTCGCACCTGCTGATGCTGAATTTCTTATGAGGTGTTTTACTGGGGAAGATTCAAAAAAGTAGGATTAACTACATTTTTATTTC
>Ga0224506_10003636_pt1 | contig 10153 bp, 8 predicted proteins | sample SF_Jan12_sed_USG_2_FD_169108 | JGI IMG/M metagenome (GOLD analysis project Ga0224506, IMG submission 169108) | Sediment microbial communities from San Francisco Bay, California, United States - SF_Jan12_sed_USGS_8_1 | ecosystem: Environmental > Aquatic > Marine > Sediment | place: USA...
AAGAGTCCCCATAAAAAGCCTAAACCAAATACCATTTCACTGATAAGCCGTACCACTGAACGATTCAAAGACTTAGAAAGTTCAGGATTATCACCTGTTGAGAGAGAAATGATACGTATCTTCATCATCATCTTACCTAAGGTCGCACCATAAAGATAAACAAACAGGGCTTGATAGATAAAACCAATGAAAAGATAGATAAATAAAATATTATTACTCCAAATAACCGCTTCTTCAATGGTTTCTAAGGCACTGTAGTTAGGATAGTCAATCACGATTAAGATAAAAGTAATAATTAAGGAGTCCAAAAACATAGCAACAGCTCTTTTTTGAATTGAAGCTAAAGTCAATGCTTCCCTATCTAAAAAAGACTCAATATCCTGCTGTGTCATCAATACTGCTTAGAGCGCTTGATAGGCTATATCAGTACGGATCTTTTTACCTGCAAAATGAACTTGTCCGCAAAGTAAATAGGCACGATCTCTCGCCTGCTTGATCGTATCCCCTAGTCCGACACACACCAATACTCGTCCGCCCGTAGCATAAAGTTTATCATCTTCCATGCTAACACCTGCATATGATACATGGGTGTTTTGTGAAATCTCTCCATGATGAATATCATCAACAATTATTTCAGCTGGTGCACTGGACTTATAAGGATAATCACGACTTGCCATCACGACACCAACAGCAAACTGTTTGCTAAAAGTCACATCTAATTTGTCCAGCTGTTTTGTTGCAGCCTTATAAAAAAGTTCGCTCGCAGGTGTTGTCATAAGTGGCATAAGGATCTCACACTCTGGATCTCCAAAACGCACGTTATATTCTAAAATGATCGGCTCATTATTGACAACCATTACTCCGATAAAAAGTACCCCTTCAAAAGCAGCTCCCTCTTCTTGCATCCCTTTTAAGGTAGGTCGAATAACACGATCTTTAACTTTTTCATACAAAGCATCGTCTACAAGTGGTGTGGGTGCATACGCTCCCATTCCCCCTGTATTTGGACCTGTATCACCATCACCGACACGCTTATGATCTTGGGCAGCAGGAAGCAAGATAAAGTCTTTACCATCACAAATGGCAAACATCGAAAGCTCATAACCATCTAAAAACTCTTCAACGATTACTTTTTTCCCGGCATCACCAAAAGAGGTACCACTTAACATATCACCAACAGCCGTTTTGGCTTCATCTTTGCTCTGCGCGATGATAACACCCTTCCCACCACAAAGACCATCAGCTTTGACAACAATGGGTGTCGTTGGAAGTGATTCGATGAATTTATAAGCATCTTCTATGAGATCTGTTTCGATATATTTTGCGGTGGGAACATTATATTTGGCTAAAAAGTTTTTCATATAAACTTTTGAACCTTCTAGCTGTGCAGCAGCTTTACTAGGACCAAAGATTGTTTGGCCATTTGCTTTAAAAATATCAACGATACCTTCGACTAATGGCTGTTCAGGACCAACAATCGTGAGATCTACGCCTGCCGCTTTCACTTGTTCTAAAAGATCCTCATAAGAGTCATACTTCCAGTTTGTACCTATACGATTTGTAGCGCCATTACCGGGTGCAAAAAAAAGCTCTTCAACCTGCTCATCTTTAGCAAGTGCTAAACCTATAGAGTACTCACGACCTCCACTACCTACTACTAATACTTTCATACATACTCCACACTTGGGTAAATTTAACAAACTACAAATTTTGTAGGCTTTTAAATATACCCTGATTTTAGATCCAGATGACCGTTCCGCATAGAAAGCTTTGGTTCGCAAAGCTAATTTGGGCGCGGTGAGGAGGTCATTAGGTAACTATCTCTCGCATTTTGCTCAAACAAGACAGTCGCACACCGACCTCACTACAATCTAGCGCAAATACTGTGTATCGAACCCCCTGATAAACGGTAGTCGCATCACCCAGAATCTTATGAGATTATATCAAGTTTCTCTTAATAGATTTCTGAGTTTACCAAAGCAAGAAACGTCTATTAGATATTTTTATATCAGTGGATTAAACATATATGTGTGGAAGCGACATTTGCGAGACTTAAAAGAAGTTCTTCATCTTGTTCATCATAATTACCGCTGACTTTGTTTAATACTTGTATCACTCCCAAGATGTTCTCTTCTCCATCAAGAACGGGTATCGTCAAAGTGTTGCGCGTAACATAACCACTTCCCATATCGATGTCACTGTTAAAGTTCTTTGTTGTATCAACATCATCTTCAACAACGATCTCTTTAGTAAGAGCACATTTTCCAACCAACCCCGTACCAATTTCTACCGTAATCTTGGTAGGCATCCCTTCAGCAATTTGTGTTTGTAACAGTTCTGTTTTAGGATCGTAGAGGAAAAAAGAACCACGATCAGAGTTTGTTATACGCTTTGAAGTATCAACAAGATTGTGAAAAAGAAGATCTAATGAATCTTCACCGTTTTCAAGTGCCAGTTCAAATTCACTAATAAGTAAAAGTTTTTCGGTTAATTTCATGCTAAATCATAGTGTAGTTAAACTATTTAGTGGCTTAATTAAAAACTCATCACATAAAAAAGATTGGTAATGGCATGCCCTGAAAGATTTGATACTTCAGCAGGTCTCCCGTCACTGCCAGGATCAAGGTCTTGACGGTAGAGATAACCAATAGATAAAGCAAACCGATCTGTTAGTTTAATAAGAAAATCAAATCCTATATCGAAAGAGAGTGCATTGTAGCCTATAAATGTTGCATCATAACCATAAGCCATCATCAGTCTTGTGATTCTCGTGTTAAAAGCAATATCATACCAACTATCGGTTCGTATCGTATAACTTAGTTCATAGCCCAATAAGGAGAGTGAGAAGTCACGAGGAGCCAAAGCAGTGGATAGTCCTGTACCCGAACTTGTTCCAGAAAGATCCCCAACCAGCTGAGCATAGGCTAATCCAACACTCCAGTTTTCAGAAAGAAAAATCCCCCATTTCGCACCAATAAAGTCCAAGATATTTCCATCAATAACTTGCAACTCCCTATTACCACTTGCATACCAAGCATAAAAGTCATCATCAAAGAGTGCACCATCAAAATTAGCCTGACTTGTTTGAGGAAGTATCATAAAAATAAATACTAATGAAATAAAGGTCTTTTTAATACAGGTTAATATCATCTTTTAGCCTTTTAGTAAGAATGTAAGAATGTAAGAATGTAAGAAAAGCCTAACACGATTTAGACTTAAAGTCACAAAAGTTCTTCTGCTTTTTGATAAAGGCTAGTTAATGTCGGTTCATCAGAAATAGAAGTTGGTATCAAAGTTGATAAGGTTTTAAAAGTAGTTGAACCAATAGCTACGGCGCGATCATCTTCTTCAAAACTAAAGTGCTTCATAAAACATGCTACTTGAGAGGGTGCAGCAAAAAGAAATATTGCAGGATGCGTTATGATCTTTTCAGTTTTTTCAACACATAAGGTTTCATAGCAAATTGCTTGATCCAAATCACCTTTATTTACTTCATCGGTGATATAACTATTCGCCACGGTTTTAGGACGTAGATACAAGCCTTTTTGGCCCTCTATCTTAGGTTTGATTTCAGTGATAAGATCTTTAGCATATCCTTGAGATACATGAACAACATTAAGGCCAACTTCACGTGCAAATGCAGCTGTTTTTTCACCAATACAAAATAGTTGTATTAAACCAAAGTCATATCCAAAGCTTTGCATCGCTTTGATAGCACGTTTAGAGGTGATAATAATAAAGTCATAGGAAGTAAGTTTGCAATTGGGGTCGATATATTTTGTGTTTTGAAGGGGTATATGATCAACACCTACAATAGGCGTTTGACCAAAAAAATAGATCTTTTTTTCTATTCCCAACTATTCCCACTCGATCGTAGCTGGTGGCTTTGAAGAGATATCATATACAACGCGGTTAATACCATCTACTTCGTTAATAATTCTTCGTGAGATGCGCTCAAGTAGGTCATGAGGTAGATGAGCAAAAGTTGCAGTCATGCCATCAACAGCTTCTACGACACGAACACAAACCGTATTATCGTAAGTACGGTTATCACCCATAACACCCACAGATTTTACGTTTAACAATACTGCAAAAGCTTGCCATGTTTTAGTGTAATAACCACTAGCTTTAAGTTCATCCAAAAGGATCACATCTGCTTCACGTAAAATGGTCAGATCAGGCACATTTACATCACCCATGATACGAATCGCCAGACCCGGTCCAGGAAAAGGATGTCGGTTGATCATACCTTCAGGTAGACCCAATTCTAAACCAATCTTACGCACTTCATCTTTAAAAAGTTCACGAAGTGGTTCGATAAGTTCAAAGTCCATCCAGTCAGGAAGTCCGCCAACATTATGGTGAGACTTGATAACTTCAGAGGGACCATTTACCGAGATTGATTCAATAACATCAGGGTACAGAGTACCTTGGGCTAAAAACTTGATCCCATCATGTTTTTTAGCCTCTTTTTCAAACTCTTCGATAAAAGTATGTCCAATGATCTTTCGCTTCTCTTCAGGGTCACTAATACCATTAAGCTTACCTAAAAAATTATCGACGGCATCTACTGTCACCAAAGGCACTTTCAAGTTGATACGAAATACCTCTTCTACTTGTTCCCGTTCGCCTTTACGCAAAAGTCCATTATCAACAAAGACTGGGACCAATTGATCACCAATAGCTTCATAAAGCATAGCTGCAACAACAGATGAGTCAACACCGCCCGATAGACCACAAAGAACCTTCCCATCACCTACTTGCTCACGAATCTTGAAAATCTGTTCTTTTAAAAAGTGTTCCATCTTCCACTTCTCAGTTACCCCACAAATATTTTTCGCAAAATTGCGAAGCATAAGATAACCCTCTTCTGAGTGATTTACCTCTGGATGATACTGCATTGCGTAGACACGCTTCTCTTCATTGGCAATGGCTGCAAATGGTGAGTTATCAGAATGAGCAATAGGAACAAAACCGGCAGGCAGTTGATCGACACGATCAGAGTGACTCATCCAAACAATACGTTCATCTTCACACTCTTCAAACAAAGGTGAAGCTTTACCATTTTCTTGATTGATAAAAAGTTCTGCTTTACCATATTCATGATGATCAGATCGAATGACTGAACCACCAAAATCTACAGCAATCCTCTGCATTCCGTAACAAATACCTAGTACGGGAATACCAAGTGTATAGACACCTTGGTCAACTTCATAAGCGTCTTTATCGTAAACAGATGAAGGACCACCACTTAAGATGATACCCTTAGGGTTTTTAGCTTGGATCGCATCAATTTTTGTATGATAAGGTAAGATCTCACAATAGATCTTATCCTCTCTTAACCTTCTTGCGATGAGTTGCGTATATTGCGAACCAAAATCTAAAACAATAATGCTTACGTTTTTCACTTATTTCCTTTGTAAATAGTTCTATATTAATACTGAATATAGAATTTTAGCACTTCATACTGAATGTACCATATAACAATTGAGATCGCATATCCAATCAAAATCGTCCATGCAAGTTTGAGGTGGGCCATAAAAGTATAAATACCTTTAAGTTTACCCATAACACCGACACCAGCAGCAGAACCAAAACTAATTAAAGACCCACCAATACCAGCTGTCAATGTCACTAACATCCACTGCTCTAATCCAATAGTAGGATTCGATTTTAAGACGGCACTCATAACGGGTACATTATCAACGATTGCTGAAAGAAAACCAACACCAATATTGACTACAGTTGGATCAAACATATCATACAGTTTTACCGCATATCCTAAAAATCCTGCAAAGTGTAACGCACCAACAGCTGCTAAGATACCAAAGAAAAAGAGTAAGGTATCATTTTCAACTTTTGCGATCGCTTCATAGATCTTAAGATCTTCTTTGTGAACACGTTTATGGTTATAAGTGTAAAGCTTCAATAATGATAGACCAAATAACATACCCCACATTGGAGGAAGGTGCATGATCTGTTTTCCAAATACTGCTAAAAAGATCGTAAACACACCTAAAGCGATAATAGTTTTACCACCACGCTTGAGCACTTTAGTACGATCATCTTTTGCTTCATCTGCAACAAAAGGAAATTCATTAGGAATAAAACGACTTAATAAAAATGCAGTCGCTATCCAACCAATAAATGAAGCTGGGAATAAGAAAAGGAAATCTATAAAATGCCCCTTTTCAGCACTCCACGCCATGAGTGTTGTGATATCACCAAATGGTGACCAGGCACCACCAGCATTTGCGGCAACAACAATATTTACAGCAGCTGGGACTAAGAAAGCTTTATTTTTAGCTTCAATTGTAACAAGCACTGTAGAAAGGATCAAAGCTGTTGTCAAGTTATCTGCTACTGGAGAGATAAAAAATGCAAGTAGACCTGTGATCCAAAAAAGCTTACGATACCCATAACCTTTTGCTACGAGTTTCTCTTTGAGTGCATTAAAAACGCCCCGTTCAATCAATGTCTCAATATAGGTCATAGCAACAAATAAGAAGAAAAAGATCTCTGCGATCTCTAAAATCAGATGTTCAACTTCATTCTCTAACGGAATCATGTTGTAGTCCATCCAAGCATAATAGCCACCGATGACAATAAACATAAACGTACCTATAAATAGTGCAGGCTTTGCTTTATTGATATGATATTTTTCCTCAGCTGCGATCACATAGTAACCTATGATAAATACTGCAAGCAAAAACCATCCGATGGGCTCTGTGACTAAATCTATTCTTTCAACGACATGTTCAACAATTCCTGTTGGTAGACTCATCCTATCTCCTCTAATATGTAGTGTGCCCCAATTGACTTTTTACGTGCCAGAGCTGCTTCTACTATTGCTTTTGCGGTTAATAGTCGTAACCGTAAATAGCGTCCTATGGGCTGTGCAAGATGAAGGTCGATAAACTTCTTTACCTCATCCAATCCTGCTTTAGTACGCACGATGCCAACATGCTGCCACATCATCTGGCGTAACGCTGTTTTAACCGCTTTATCACTTTTTAACACCAAAAGTGTATCATGAATTTCAAAGCTTTGAGGCACAAATTTACTTTGATGTTTACTGTGTTCAACAGCGCGCTTTGCAAATACCAAACCTTCGAGCAAGGAATTACTGGCCAATCGATTTGCCCCATGCACTCCCGTAGATGCTACTTCACCTACTGCATACAAGTTTTTCATATGCATCACTAAGCCATTATCATCGGTTGCGATCCCCCCTATTGAATAATGAAAGGCAGGAGAGATCGGTACACGCTGATGGGGTATATCGTAACCTAAGGCTTGTAGATTATGGTGGATATTAGGAAAGCGTTTCTTAAAATGTTCGGCATCAAAATTGGATAGATCCAAATAGACCTTTCCTGTACCTTTTTGACTTTCATTAAAGATAGCGCGACTTACAATATCACGAGAAGCTAGTTCACCTAAAGGATGAACATCAAAGACAAAACGCTCCCCTTGTTCATTAACAATTGTAGCACCCTCACCTCGTAAGGCTTCCGTTAAGAGTTGTTTTCGTGCCCCTTGATCCAATCCTATAAAAACGGTAGGGTGAAACTGAATCATCTCCATCGCATCAAGTTCAAGACCTTTTTCAACAGCAATCCCTTGAATATCCCCACTAATAGTACTCGCATTAGTATGATACTCATATAAAGCACCGACTCCACCACTGGCGATGATGACATTTTTGGCATAGATATTTTTAAGATCACCCTCTTCTCTAGCGACCGTCACACCATGACAGTAACCATCAGTAATCAGCAGGTCAATAACCTCAGCACTAAGCATGGGATGGTAGTTTTTTTCAAGTAAAAACTGATGCAAGTAACGTCCCGTCGCATCACCACCTGCATGCAAGATACGGTTGTGTGAATGTGCAGCCTCTTTAGTGTAAAGCAGTTTGCCTGAGCTGTCCTTATCAAACTCAAAACCATCATCAATCAACTCTTTGATGACTTTGAGGCTATCTTTTATCATGATTGTCACATTCTTCTCATTACACAGACCTGCTCCTGCAGCTAGGGTATCTTCAATGTAACCTGGTATATCTGCTTCATTAACCGCTGTTGAAATACCCCCTTGTGCATAAAAGGTATTACACTCCCAAGGGACTTTTTTGGAGATAATCAAGGCTTTTTTGTCTTTAGGAATCTTATTTGCAGCGGTAAGACCAGCAACACCCGCGCCAATGATCAGATAATCATAAACCATCATTACTTCTCTATCTGTTGCGTGTTTTTACTATCTTCAGCGACGTTTTTTTCGCTTTTGGCAGGACTCTTTTTGTAAAAAGGGTCACCTTTTGTTGCACATCCTAGGGAGCTTAACAGTAAAAATGTTATCATGGCACTATGAAAAGTGCTAATAATATAGTGTCGCATTTGCGTGCTCTACCTTCTTTAAAAAAAGTACATTCGCAGCATTGTATTGAACAAACTCTACTGCTTTTGCCGCCAGGTATTCAAGGTCGTATACGATTCTCTTACATCAAAAATGATGTCTTGTTTTTCGTATTCAACCACCCTGGGGCTAAAATGGAATTCGATAATATAATAAAGAGTATAAAAGCTCCTTTAAAAGAGATGATGACACGCTGTAATCCCCATCAACATCTTACAGATATCAAAGCCTTTGTTAGTCATAAGTCCTTAGCCCCACCTCCTGTAAAGATACCGACAGTCGTCTCTTATACCGAACAAAGCAAAGCAAATTTTGAAAACCATTTTGAAGATGAAAAGCTTCACCAAATGTTTGAAGACATACGAAAGATTATCCATGATAGAAACACTTAATGCACTACCAAAGACACCAGGCATCTATCAATACTTTGATCATGAAGGACGATTACTTTATATAGGAAAGGCTAAAAACCTTTTCAACCGGGTGCGAAGTTACTTCTCTTTTACACCCGATCTTCATGCAAAAAAGACCCTTTCTGCACGTATTTATAAGATGATTACCGAAACCGTAAAGATGGAATACATTGTTGTAGACAGCGAACATGATGCTTTGATTCTCGAAAACTCTTTAATAAAACAGCTTAATCCAAAATATAACATTCTGCTTCGAGATGATAAGACTTACCCCTATATCGTTTTGGATAAGGATGAAGCATATCCCCGTTTTGAGATCACCCGAAAGGTACACCCTTCCAAATCCTTAGATTATTTTGGCCCCTTTACCATTGGAGGTCGTGATATATTAGATTCGCTTTATGAACTCTTCCCATTAGTACAAAAGAAAAGTTGTGCCCAAGGAAACAAAGCCTGTTTGTATTATCAAATAGATAAATGTCTTGCCCCTTGTGAAGGGAAAGTGACAAAAGAGGATTATGCCAAGATTGTCAAAGCGGCAAAAGATCACATTCTTAATAAAGAAAAATTGATGAAGCTGCTAAAGACAAAGATGTTGACTTTGTCAGAAGAACTTCGTTTTGAAGAGGCCAATGTGCTCAAAGAACGTCTGCTTTCTATTGAGAAAAGTCATCATAAAACGGCTATTGATCTAGCTAAAACACACAACTACGACATCTTTGCACTTGCTGCAAATGAAAAACAGATCGTCATGGTCAAAATGTTTATGCGCGAAGGTCGTATCGTCTCAAGTTCTTATATAGTTAATACGATTAAAGAGCACTTTGAAAAAGATGAGATCTACACCCGGGCTATTGTTGACTTTTACACCAGTAATGAGACCATCATCCCCAAAGAGATCTTGATCTTTGATGCCTTGGATCAAGAAGATACCCAAGAAAGTTTGGAAAACACCTTGAGCATTCAGGCCAAACATAAGGTGAGTCTCATCAATCCACAACGCGGTGAAAAACTAAAAATCATTGAGCTTGCGCATAAAAATGCACTGGAACTACTTAAAAAAGAGCGTAAAGAGAATAAAGACCATATCCAAATCCTTGAGGAGATCCAAGAACTTTTTAGACTTGAGGTCTTTCCGCAGACCATTGAGGTCTTTGATAACTCGCACCTTCAAGGTGTTGCTCGCGTTGGAGGAATGATCGCTTATCACCATGGTTCTTATAACAAAAGTCACTATCGTCATTATCATCTGCAAGCACCTGATGAATACGGGCAGATGCGTGAGACCCTGCTTAAACGAATAGAGAGTTTTTCCAAGGTTT
>Ga0224506_10003637_pt1 | contig 10153 bp, 9 predicted proteins | sample SF_Jan12_sed_USG_2_FD_169108 | JGI IMG/M metagenome (GOLD analysis project Ga0224506, IMG submission 169108) | Sediment microbial communities from San Francisco Bay, California, United States - SF_Jan12_sed_USGS_8_1 | ecosystem: Environmental > Aquatic > Marine > Sediment | place: USA...
CGGGAAACCGGATGTGAGAATCGGCTACGACGATGAATCGGAAGCCGGTCACTCTGCAATCCTTGCCGCGTCATCGATCACCTATGGGCCTCTCCTCGCGATGCCCCAACGCTAGCCAGGGGAGATTGGGCCGTCTCTTGCGTTCGTTCGAGTCCAGTCCTCGATTAGCCCGAGGAATGCCCCTCCGTAGGAATCGAGTTTCTTCTGGCCTACGCCGCTGATGGCTAGCAACTTGGTCGGGTTGTCGGGAAGGAGCCTTGCCATCTCCCGGAGCGTTGCGTCGCTGAACACGATGTAGGCGGGAAAGCCGCGTTCGTCGGCTAGCTCTCGGCGGAGCGAACGGAGCTCTTCGAACAGCTCTGAATCTTCGGGTCGAGATTCGTCCAGAGACCCATGCCCGGCCGGCGCGGCGACCTTGTTGAGCATCAGCTCGTCACCGAGATCGGTGCAGTTATCGCACGAGTCGTCACATGGTTCAATGGAATCGCCGAAGTATCCGACAATGGCCGCGTGCCGGCATGAGATTGTCTCTGCGAAGTCATACATGCGGCGGATCTGCCGGCCCTGTGAGACAGAGCTTTCACTGCTCGCCACCATGCGATCGAGCTGGACGACGTCGGCCCAGGAGTAGAACAGGATGCAGTCACTATCGAGTCCGTCGCGGCCGGCCCGACCGATCTCCTGGTAGTAGGACTCGATCGACTTGGGCATGTCTCGGTGGATTACGAAGCGGACGTTGCTCTTGTCGATACCCATTCCGAATGCCACGGTGGCGCACACGACATGAACGTCGTCACGGGCGAAGTCATCCTGCACCCGGCTCCTGGTCTCTGCATCTAGGCCTGCGTGATAGGCGGCCGCCTTGATACCGAGGGAACGCAGATACTGGGCAGTGGATTCGGCCGAGTTCCTGGACAATGTGTAGACGATGCCACTCTCGCCTCTCTTGGCGCGGCAGTAGCTCCCGATCTGCTCTCTGGCTTTGATCCGTTTCCCGTCGTGGGTGCCCTTCTTGTAAGCCCGCAACTTGAGGTTCGGTCGGAAGAAGGGGTTCAGGATTTCAAGCGGGTCAATCAGGCCGAGTTGGGTCGTGATGTCCGCTCGTACCCGTCCGGTGGCGGTGGCGGTCAGTGCCAGCACGGGCACGTCGAAGCGTGCAGTCAGGTTCTCCAACTTGCGGTAATCGGGTCGGAAGTCGTGGCCCCACTGGCTGATGCAGTGAGCCTCATCGACGGCGATCAGGCGTACGTCCACGTCGGTGAGGACGGATCGGAGCGAAGCGGCTAGGCCTTCCGGAGAGACGTACACCAGTTCATAGCCACCTTGTTGCAGGGTCGAGATTCGCAGAGAGCGTTCTTCGGGGTCGAGGCTCGAGTTGATGAAAGTTGCCTTGAGGCCGGTCTCGCGAGCGGAGTCGACCTGGTCTTTCATCAATGCAATCAGCGGGGAGACGACGAGGGTGGTTCCTCCGAGGAGGCGAGCGGCAAGTTGGTAGGTCAATGACTTGCCGGAACCCGTCGGCATGACCGCCAGGCAATCGCTGCCGCCCAGGATCGCTTCTATGACGTCCCGTTGGCCGGGTCGGAACGATGCGAAACCGAAGGTATCTCGAAGGGTTGCGAGAAGGTCCTGCTCAGAGACCGCGATCAGATTCGGCCGAATCCGTCGCGTCGGGGATGGCTCGTCGCCGGCCGGGTTCGATCCACCTCCACCCGCGGGCCGGTCGGCATCCGGCATCATGCCGGCCAGCATCTCCCAGTAGCTGTCGTCCTCTACCGGCCCCGCGTCATTCTCACTTTGATTCACGGGCCGCATCATACGAGCCGCCTGTGACAAGCTGCCGGCGGGCACTCGAAAGTGATTCGGGCGTGCAGCTGGAGGATCGGTTCCTCTAGAGGTTCCGCCCGGCGTCCGACTCAAGCATCGGTAGGGGTTTCTTCGGGCACGGTTGGTGCGTCATCGACCTCTGTGAGAGGTTGCTCACCGAGCAGGCCCCGCTTGCCCATCTCCCCGACGATCTTGTCGCCGATCTCGTCGACCTTTTCACTGGGCATCTTGTCGTCGAGCTTGGTGTGGAGCTTGTCGCGAATCTGCGATTCGCTGAGTCCCATCCACTTGGCTTTTTGTGCAGAAACGGCTTTCGCAATTCCGGTGACTAGTGCCGCAACCACTGCAAACTTGAAGAGCTTCTTCATGATGTCCTTTCGCCTGACAACGTTCTCCTCCGAAAGGTAGCCGACTGAACGCGGTAGCGACCCCAAACCTCCGCCGAGGTCCAATTCTGGGCTATACGTTTTCCGCTGACGCGAGGAACAGAAAGCTCAGTCCGCGTCCACCTGGTTGATTCTTCGCCTTTGTCGCCACATGACGAAGCCAACCGCAGCCATCAGCAGGGTTGGTATGGCAATGACGATCGGCAGGACTCCTCCCGGGTTGAGTCGGGTGAACGGATCGACCGTGAGATGGATGCCGGGGCTGGCGACCGGGTGGCTGGTGGATTGTTGCCCATCAGGCTCGGGCACGAGAACCATGTACACCATGTAGTCGCCCTCGAGGATTGCATTGACCCTCCACGACAACTGAACCGAATTACCGGGGGCCATCGGCGTCACGTACTGGGTCCGTTCCGGTGACCAGTCCTCAGGATCCACGACGTCTCCGTCGGAATCGAGGTTGATGATGTTCATGGCCACGATCACCGGCGGAGATTGTTCGTCCGAGGTGTTCGCTACGGCGGTGGTGAAGAGCACCGGATCACCGGTCCGCACGGTCGCCACCTCCGTGTCGATTGAGATCTCGAGCGACCCATCAGAGCCCGGGGATTCTTGTGCCTGCAGTGGGGCTGGTCCAAAGGCGGTTAGGAGGAGTCCGGCGAGGACGGCGACGGCGACACCTCGTCCCTTGATCCGCTTGCTCATCATGCCGGCTTCCAGCCCGAGCCTGGGAGGCGCGTACCAGATCAGTATCCCGATGGAAATCACAGCAAGAGCAACGGGCGCTATCAAGAACACCGATACCTCGCTTACCGTCCGGCTGTTGACGATGATCTTCTCCACAAAATGGTATGTAGCTTCCATCGGGCTCACCTTCTTCAAGAGCTGGCCGACCGACCCTGCTTGCGCGGAGCCGGGTAGTTGGCTTGGGACCAGTATCAACAGGTAGATGCCAAGGCTGACGAACATGCTGTTTCGATTGGTATTGGACCAGAAACTCACCAGCATTCCGATGGCGGCGAGGGCCGGTACCAAGAACGTGCCGAGCACCGATCCCCACAGGGCCGCTTGCGCAAAGGCCTCATCCCCTTGGGATAGCAGTGCCCAGTAGGGGAGGCTGATGGCAAGAGTGGCGGGCCACGGGGAGATCGCCGCAAGGAACTTGCCTGCCACGATTTCTCTGCGGCTGGCCGGAGTCAACAGGAGCCCTTCGAGCGTGGCGCGCTCTCGTTCCCCGCTGAGACTGTCGGCCCCGATGATCAGGCAGATGAACCCGGCGGCTGCCATCGAGAGTCTCAGCATTTCGAAAACCATCTCTTTGGGGGGGATGAGGCTGAGCTCACTGTTGGTGGCGAGAACGAATGCCACGACGCCCAGCAAGACGGAGAAGACGAGCACGAGGTTGAGGGCCTTGCCCCCCATCCACAGGTCGGTCATTTCTCTCGAAAACACCAACCACCAGGCGGGTCGGACCCTGGTGTTTCCCGCCTCCTGAGTGCTCACGATCCCGCTCCCTCAGTCAGCTGGAGAAACACCTCACCCAGTCGTCCGCCGTGCGTTTCGAAACTCAAAACGGGAATAGATGATCCGATGAGGTCGGCCAGGGCCTGGTTACCTGATTGGAGGTAGGCATCCTCGTCGAGCATCTCGGTCATACCGACCCGCAACCAGCCGCCACGGTCTGCCTGTGCCTCGACCGTTTGAACAAAAGGGAGTCCTTCGAGCAGCCGTCGCGCCCTTTCGACCGCCTCCGGGGGCACCTGGATCCGTACACCTGCTCCTTGGGTGAAGTTGCCGCGAGCTTGCGCCAGAACTTCGGCCACGGATCCCTTGGCAACTACCTGGCCCAAACTCAAGATCACCACGTCGTCGCAAACACCTTCAACTTCTGACAGGGCGTGGCTGCACAACACCACCCCCACATGGCGCTCCCGGGAGACGCTGCGAACGAGCGCCAGGAGATCCTGCTGCCCGCGCGGGTCCAACCCGAGGGTGGGCTCGTCGAGGAAAACGACCGCCGGGTCGTTGACGAGGGCGCGGGCGATCCCCAGCCTTTGGCGCATTCCCCGGCTGTAGCTGCCGATGAGGGATTGGGCTCGCTTCCGCAAACCGACCTCGTCGAGCAGCGCGAGTGCGTTGCTCTTAGCCTGATTAGCCGATAGCCCGTACAGCCCTCCGAAGAAGGTGAGGTACTCCAAGGCGGTGACATGTCGCGGGAGCCCGAGACTCTCAGGGAGGACGCCGATTCTCTGCCGGATGCGCTGGGGGTGATCTGAATCGACTCCGTCGACGGTGAAATGCCCGGCGTCTGGTTCGAGGATTGTGGTGAGAATTCGGATGGCCGTTGTCTTCCCGGCGCCGTTCGGTCCGAGGAAGCCGAGCACGCGCCCGGGTAGGAGGGCGAACGACAGTCCGCGCAATGCGGGTCGTTTCCCGTATGCCTTCCGCAAATCATCGGCTTGCAAGACCGCAGTCCGAGGAATCGAACCGTCCAACCTGCCCCCTCGTTTCTGCCGTGTACGTGCAGATGCCTTCTTCCCACACTGTGGACGGCGATTCACGCTGTCATCCAACAGACTGCGTCAATCTACTCATCGCGTGGACCTCATGAGACCAGATCGGGCCCACTCCTTCCTCGGGTGAACCGTCCGACTGACGGTCAGACTCGCTCTTCAGAGATCGAGTTGCCTCCATCCACCGCTATGCAAAGACCGGTTGTATAGGCGGCGCCCGGGGTCGCCAACCAGGCGACGGCGGCGGCCACCTCGTCGGGTGTCGCACTTCGGCCGATCGGGGTGACCTTTCCCTGTTCGGCCTCGTTCTCAGTTTGTGAGCCGGTGGCGATCCACCCGGGGGCGACGGCGTTGGCGGTGATGCCGTGCCCGGCGTAGTCGACGGCGATGGAACGGGTCATGCCCACCATGCCGGCTTTGGAGGTGGCGTAAGCGGCGTCATCCTTCATCGCCATGACCGGTCCGGTGATGCTGGCTACGTTGATGATGCGACCCCAGCGGTTCTCGACCATGTGAGGGAGGGCGGTTCGTGACACCAGAAACGCAGTGTCGAGATTACGGATCAGCGAAGCTCGCCACAGCTCATATGAGAGCGAAGCGAGGGCCCCGTCATCGGTATCGGGATCGCTCACGCTGGTCATCCCGGCGTTGTTGACCACGATGTCGAGCCGCCCGAAGGAGTCGACGGTCTCTTTGATCAATACTTCGACGTAGGTCTCGCGCGTCAGATCGCCGAATGAGCCGCGGGCCTTGATGCCCATCTGGGAAAGCTCCGCCGCGCGTGCATGGATCCGATCGGTGGTGGACGTGATCATGACCGATGCGCCCAGTTCGCCGATGAGACGGGCTGAGGCGAACCCGATGCCGGATGGACTGCCTGCCCCGGTCACGAGGGCGACCCGACCGTCGAGTGAGAAAAGAGGAGGTGTCATGGATCACATCCTATGTAGAGGGAAGCCCTGCGTGAGGGTCTTGCCTACGGTGTCGGTCTGGCGGAGTCGACGAGGCGCTTCAGTGATCCGCTGAGCTTGACCGCTTCCGCGACAACGCTGATGGCTATCCCCACTATGGCGATGATCAGGATGCCTCGCGCTATCGGTTCCCATCCGAAGTCATAGGCGGAGAAGTCGAATGGGAAGACCCGGTAGAGGCGCACTGTGGCCGCCATGCTGATGCCGGCCAATCCGATCTGGGTGAGGGATTTGAACCACTTGGGGTCGAATACCACATAGATCAGGTTCGCCACGATGGCCGCGGCCAGCGAGAGGGTGATGAGCGGGACGACGTCTTCGAATTCTTCCGTGAGAAAGGGTAAGACGTCCCATGTCAGCACATTGTTGACGGCAAAGAGCAGGGCGCCGTTGATGGCGGCAGCGATGACAAAACCGAAACGCCGGGCGGCGCCGGACGGTTCGATTCTCTTGCGGCTCGACTCGGGCAGAGCGAGGTGATCGGTGTTCATCGCCCCATACGATGCCTGAGTGGATCTGCGCCTTCCAGGGCCAATCGGCACAAGATTGGAAGCGATCTATCGGGCTACCTCATCTGACCCAGGGACGATCCTGTCCGACAAAGCTGAGAAACCCGACCCGATCGTCGGAGGCCAAGCCGATGCGCTGGACGCCCTCCTGGATCCTATCCAAGCTGGTGGCGATGGATAAGCGGAGGAAGTGTTGACCGTCTGCGCCGATCGACCCGAACGAGTTGCGGTCGATCGTTGCCACTCCATACCGGTAGAGCAGGAACATTTGGACGAGGCCTGCCGGGCTGGTCATTTCCCGCTCGGCGGCCGGGAGTGATTCGAACGCTTCGATCGCTCCGAGCCGTAGACAGATGCCGCTGATATTGGGGAATACGTAGAAGGCGCCCTTCGGCATTGCACATTGGATTCCCTCGATACCGTTGAGTGCCGGAACCACCCAGTTTCGCCGTTCCTCGAAAGCGGCGACCATTGCCGCGACAGTGCCCGCCGAGGCAGGATTTTCGTAGGCGGCGCGCCCCGCTTCCTGAATGAACGGAGGCACGCACGAGATCGTGTTGATGTTGATCCTGGTGAAGACCTCGGCCTCTGCGGCGGTCGGGAGGACCGCCCAGCCGAGGCGCCAGCCGGTCATCGCGAAGCCCTTCGAGTGACCGCTCACCAGGAGCGTGCGTTCGGCCATCCCCGGACGGTTGATGATCGAGTGGTGCAGTTCACCGTCGAAAAGGATGTGCTCGTAGACCTCGTCGCTGAAGATCCGCACATCCGGGTGGCACCGATCCCGAACCAGGCCCGCTATCTCGTCGAGTGTGTCCTCCGACAGGACGCCTCCGGTGGGATTCGAGGGAGAGTTGAGGATGATCAACTTGGTGTGCTCGGACAGCAATCCGGCCAGATCTTCGGCCTCGAAGGCAAAGGACCGATCTTCTCTGAGGTGCAGAGGACGGGGTACCCCGCCGGAGTAGCGAGTCAGTGACTCATAGATCGGAAAACCGGGGCTCGGGTAGATCACCTCGTCGCCCGGGTCGACGTAGGCGGCCATCGCGTGTCCGATCGGCGGCTTTGCTCCCGGTGTGACGACCACTTGTCCGGGCCCCACCTCGACGCCGCGGGTGTCGGTCACGTGTCGTGCGATGGCCCGTCTCAGCGGCAGGATTCCCTGCGGATCGGAGTAATGACTGTTTCCGGCCTCGATGTGTTCGATCGCGACCCGGTTGATGTGATCGGCCGAGTCGAAGTCGGGTTCGCCGAGGTTGAAACGAATGACGTCCATGCCCGCCTGTTCAGCGCGTTGGATGTGGACCCCGACCGTGAAGGCGTTTTCCGTGCCGAGGTCGGCTATCCGGCGGGCGAACAGGGACATCATGCATCTCTCCGTAGCTCGGTAGGAAGCATATGCAGTTGCGGTCAAGCAGGGTTGCCCCAGCGGAAGTTTCGTCAACACTCAATCGGATCCGGCCATTCGGCGCGCCGGGAGCCATCTACCGCCTACGATTCCACCATGTTGACTACCACTATCGCTGGAAGCTTGCCCAAACCTGCCTGGCTGGCGCCGCCACGGGAACTCTGGGCGCCGTGGTTGCTGGGGGGTGACGATCTCAGGGAGGGCATGCAGGACGCGGTCCGCATCGCAGTCCGTGACCAAGAGCAGGCGGGCATCGACGTGGTCAGCGACGGCGAGCAGACCCGCCGGCATTTCGTGACGACTTTCATCGAAGGCCTCGATGGAGTGGACTTCGAGCACCGGGCCACCGTCAAGATCCGGCAACGATACGACGCCTCCGTTCCGAGAGTGGTCGGCCCTGTTGCGCGGTCGCACTCTGTATACGTCGACGGCGCTCGTTTCCTGCGTGATCAGACGACCCGACCGATCAAGTTCCAGCTACCCGGTCCGATGACGATGGTCGACACTCTTGCCGACGAGTACTACCGCGACCGCGAGCAACTGGCGATGGCGTTTGCTGAGATCCTCAACGCCGAAGCGCTCGAGTTGGAGGCTGCCGGTGTCGACGTAGTCCAGTTTGATGAGCCGGCATTCAACGTCTACATGGATGACGTGAAGACGTGGGGGGTCGCCGCCCTCGAGCGGGCCGCGGCCGGGTTGCGGTCCAAGACTGCGGTGCACATCTGTTACGGCTATGGCATCAAGGCGAATATCGATTGGAAGGGTTCGCTCGGAGAAGAGTGGAGGCAGTACGAGGAGATCTTCCCGGTGCTGGCCGAGTCATCCATCGATCAGGTATCCCTGGAGGTGGCCAACTCCCACGTTCCTATCGAGTTGCTGGGATTGCTCGAGGGCAAGGACCTGATGGTCGGCGCCATCGACGTTGCCACCGACAATATCGAGACACCGGAGGACGTGGCCGGAGTAATCCGGACCGCAATGCGCTTCGCGCCACCGGAGCGGATCTTCCCTGCCACCAACTGTGGCATGGTGCCTCTGAGCCGCGACGTTTCCCGCGCCAAACTCAAAGCGTTGGGGGCTGGAGCAGCGATTGTTCGGAGAGAAATCACCGGCTGAGGTTGTGCACCCGCCTTCGCTGACCAACAGGAAGCTGGAGCCCGCCGCTGTGTTCGACAAGCCGTCGGCAACGAAACATTGCGGCAGTGGCCGTCGGAGGGGATGATGGGTCGGATCGGGTGTCCAAACCCGACGATCAATGAGGAGGGGAATCGTGGAGGAGCATCCAAACGCTGCTCTGGTTAGGGATGCGTTGAACGCGTTCAATCAGGGCGACTTCGAGCAATTTGCGGGCATGCTGGCTGATGACGTCAACTGGTATGAAGTGGGAGCAACCGAACCCATCCGCGGAAAAGAGGCGATCTTCGCATCGCTCGGTTCCGGCGGACAGGACTATGAGATTGAAGCCGATGTGCACGACGTGGTGGCCAACGACCTCCACACCCTGGCTCTCGTCAACGCGACCGCCAGGCGGGGAGATCGAACGCTTCACTATCAGACCGTCGAGATTCTGCATTTCAGCGAAGGCCGGGTCAGCGATCGCTGGAGTTTTGCCGGCAACACCCAGGAAATCCAAGAGTTCTTTAGCTAGCGACCCCGGCGGATCTGACGCCACCGTTTTGGTGGCACAGGTCCGCCATCTGGCTATGGTGCGACGATGGCTTTGGATCTAGGGACGCCTGAGAGGGGATGCTTGTTACTCGCCGATATCTCGGGATACACCGAGTACATGGGCGGTACCGAGTTGATGCATGCCCAGGACGTCGTGGCCGACCTCCTGGAGACAATTGTTGACGCCATAGAGCCGATCTTCACGCTTTCCAAGCTGGAAGGCGATGCTGCTTTTGCATATGCAAACCAGAGTTCCATCAACCCTTCGATGGTGATGGACACCGTCGAGTCGGCTTACTTCTCATTCCAGAAGCGACTTCGGGACATCGTGCACTCGACCACGTGCGAATGCAATGCATGTATTCGAATCCCGAGCCTCGACCTCAAATTCTTCGTCCACGATGGCGAGTATGTGGTGCGTCACATCGCCCGTTCTGAGGAACTGGCCGGACCGGACGTGATCCTTGTGCATCGCCTGATGAAAGGCACTTCCGGCGCGGCGATCGGGAAGGCCGCCTATGTCGTCTACACGGCCAAGGTGCTCGAAGGCATGGGCATGGACCCCGCCATTCTCGGATTCGTCCCTCACACCGAGTCACTCGACGGCGTTGGAGACGTGCCTGTATACGTTCATGATCTGGCTACCAGGTGGACTTATGAGCAGGAGCGGAATCGGGACTTCATTGCCGGTGCTCATGCTGCTCATGAAAACTCGCTCGAAACGTCTGCCCCACCACACGTGGTGTGGGAGTTCCTGACTGACCCGACGAAGCGCATCCTCTGGCAGAAGCACGTGACGGGTGTCCTGCCACAAACGGACGGTCGCTTCGGGGCGGGGAGCATCAACCATTGCATGCACGGAGCTGACGTGACG
>Ga0224506_10003639_pt1 | contig 10149 bp, 11 predicted proteins | sample SF_Jan12_sed_USG_2_FD_169108 | JGI IMG/M metagenome (GOLD analysis project Ga0224506, IMG submission 169108) | Sediment microbial communities from San Francisco Bay, California, United States - SF_Jan12_sed_USGS_8_1 | ecosystem: Environmental > Aquatic > Marine > Sediment | place: USA...
ACTTTGCTCAATTCGCGCATTAATGGTGCTTAGCGACTTGATTTTCCAAGGTAGATTTTGATAGCAGATAACATGACCCATGACACGGTTACCACTGACGATATGGTTTCAGGCACAGCAACTCCGGCGCTGTACATTCCCGCCCAATACAATATCCATGAACCGAGGCCAATCACAAACGCCGCCAAGGCCAGAACAGATTTTCTCTCTACAGCGTAGACTATGGAGGCTAAGCCCAACGACACAAAGAGTAATATAGATACTATAACGTGGAGAGAGCCGTACACCTCATCAAAAGTAGCGACCAACTGAAGAATCAATGCCGAGACTAACAAACAGCAGCTACTATACTTGGCGTGATTCCTGAAGGCCGTTATCGAATAAATTATTATGAAGAATCCAGCTAGTAGGAGGCCGAAATTGTACAGTGACGCAACATCGCTATCAACAAAATGCCCAAGATCACTTAAAGCGTTACTCCACCAACTAAACCAAGGCGACAGCACTATAGACACGCCGATGAACAAATACGCCACCAACGGCCCAACCACACCAAACAAAGCATACTTCCGCTCGTTCATACATGTCCAACCCCTAAGTGATGAATCCTATGGTTATCATCACCATAAAAACCTTAAACAACGTGCACGCACAAGCTACAACAACGTTGTGCGCGCGTTTGCGCCTACAACATTCAATCAGTTTTCCTGATGGACTTCTTGATTCTTTCTGCGAACAGCTCGGGCTCTTCCACGGCTTCCCCGTCCCACAGCAAATACGGGAGTCCCCAAGCGTCCGTGAAGCTCGATGCTTGTATTCCCGGTCTGCTTATCATCCTCAAATTCACATCGAAATAGTCTAGATGCCGATTCACTGGTCCCGACAAAAGGATGATGTTAAAGCTCACGTAGCTTTGTTTATGGTAGAATCGCAGAATTTTTGATATGCCTTCAGCCAGTCCAAGCCACTCTTCGTCGTTTAGCTCTAGCAGGTTGGACTTGCCACTGACTATTGCTTGAACTTCGTTCGAGCCTCTCAAGGGAGCAAACGGAACAAGCCATTCTATTTCATTTGTTCCAAACAAATATCGTTTCCCACCCTTTTCCTTGGATGCCAAATCTGACCAATAGCTGGATTTGTTGCCTTCATAGTAAGCCTTGCTTTTTTCAAGCAACAAATTCGCTAAATAGAAGGGTCTGTCTCTGGCTAACACTTGCATGTGAGGATGCAGTATGGAAGAACCGGCTGGGGGCAAGTAATTGAAAATGAACACGGGAAACCGTATCGAGGGTTCAACCTCGCTGAGCCTCTTAAGATAAGCTAAGCCTCCTTTGAAACCATCAAAAATCAGTTTGGCCGTGAAATCCTCAAGTTTCAAATAATGTTCTTTCGAAAGAACCACGAGAACGCTTCTTTCCGCGTGACCCAGCAAATTCGGAATAACAACAGCATCCCCAACAAAAATTCTTCCTTCCTCAAGGAAATCTCGCGTGAACATGGGCGTTTTTTCTTTCACACTTTCCGGACAAAAGGGGCAATTCATCTTTGTCTTCTTAACTAAAGACCTGAGCAATTCCTCGTCTGAAACCAGAGATTTACAAATATACTTCAGCATTCCTCTTATGACCGTCGTGTTGCGACCAGTCAGCGGGTCAGCTCTATACTCAAATGTTACGACATCTTCTTCGAAATTCTTCAAAGGGTTCAAGATCTTGGAACGCTTGATGGTTTTCTCAAAGACTATCATACAGAACACCTTTCATTATGTGCGTTCTTTCTTAGTTTCCTTCGACCATTCTTCAACACCAAAAGCTATAATAAGATTTTCAATCCACACGCACGTGCGCTACAAGGTCGGAAGGGAAGTATTGTTGGTTCCATCATAGGGTCTTGCATGCTATGATCGAACGCTCAAGAAGATAGAAATCAACTATTTTGCAAGATACGTCCGCGCTTGATAAAACCAAACTTCATGTGCGCGCGTCATGATTTTTCAAGTGCACTCTTTTTGATGTGATCAATTCTCCTCTCTAAATCCAGAATTCTCCTTTCCAAATCCTGTATCTCAACCGTGCAATGCTCTATATGCTTTCCATCCATAGCAATCCAGTAAGCAATGGCCATACCGCAAAAGCCTAACACAAGATAGTAAACGTAGAGGGACATTTGCCACGTCTCTAGAAAACTCCAAAAAACGTTTAGAACATAACCAGTCGCAAAAATCCCGATTAGAAAGTTCAGTAAATGTGTGTAAGCCAGGAAAGTTCGCATCTTCATTTTTCTTACCCTTCAATGAGATTCTTTGCTTTCAGCTTAAAGCTTTTTAGAGCTAGGCTTCAAGGTGCAGAATCGATCTAAAACGGGTTGAAACGTATCTACAACGACAACCCAACAGGTGTGGGTAAAAGCTTTTAGCGTAATCTGCGTAAGAAACAGTTGGGAGAGAAAGGACAACCATTAAAGGCATAGTTAGAGAAAATAAGGAAAGTGAGATGACACTCATGCAAACTTTGAGAAGCCTACGGGAAAAAATTGAGAAGTTGGAAAGTGAAAAAACCGATCTTCTTGAGGAGATAGCGAAGCTCAAACAAGCGGGGGAAGAGAAGGCTAGCGCTCTGGAGGAAGAGGTAACCACGCTGAGAAAGGAAGCAGAATCGCTGAAAAAGCTGCTAGAAAACCTCTGATAGGCGCGCGCTCACCTGCGTTCAGGAAGTTTCGAATAGGCTCCGTCCGGCGTCCTATAAACGGCTAACCGTCCAACAGTATCCCAACTGTCTCCTTCCCTACGTCTGAGCTGCACAACGATAACTTCAGCAGTGGGATCGGTCTTCCCAGGCCAGATGCTAATGCCCAGATAATCTCGTTCACTGAGACGTGTATAAAACCGTGCTTTGGGCTGAGAGGTTGAACTCAACTTCATCACTACAATTCTTTTAGGAGTCACACCTTTTTATTTTTAGAGTATCCATTGATGGACGACCGCGCAGAAAACATTTACTTTAAGCTTGGCTGTAAGCTCCAGAAACACATTCCCCTTTTTCTATCAATTGATGCACATATAGGTTACTAGAATCAACCAGAAGAACCCAAGATTTTGATTTTGAAAACATTTTCCCAGGTCGTAAACGTTTTAATGTTTGGGGCCAAATCTTAATTTGCGCGTGCGCATGTGAAATCAAAATGCCGTTGCATTCGTTGCTGGAAAAGATTCGGAACGTATTTTCGGGTAAGCCTCAAAGAGGGGAGACGCCAGTTAAAAGGACCGCGGAGAAGGAAAAAAGTTCCTCAGAGTGTCCTCATAATCTCGGATATTTGGCAAGTCGCCCTAAGAATGCTCGCATACCGCAAAAATGTCTAGTCTGCCAAAAAATATTGGAGTGCATGCGCGGGTAGAAAAACAATGAGTTTAGCCTAATCTATGTCCGTGCATTCGAGGGAAACGATTAAAAAGGTGTCATTGTAGGAAGCACGTAACGTCTCGCTGTTACTTCAGCCATCGAGAACCGAGAAATCATCAATTAAAGCGTAGTTTTTCGGAGAAAACGCCAAAGGCTTCATAAACATGACCGCACAATATATTCATCTTGGGCCGAGAAAATGTCACTTTCAGGAAAAATGTACGCGTGGGGAGAAAGGGCAAAGTATGTCCCAGAAGAAGCTGGTGTCTACGCCTTTTACAACGAAGACAGAATTCTAATATACCTTGGCGGAAGCACAAACCTTCAAAAAACCTTCACTCACTACTTAGAAACAAACTTCTCTGACGACCCTCGAAAACGCGAAACCATATACTATAAGAGGGAGTCCACCCTCAACTGGAAAGAGAGAGTAAAAGAGCTTCTGGACGAGTACAGCCAACAGCACGGAGAATTACCGAAGTTGAACATCCCTCCGGAACCATCTAAAAAAGAAGTCGCCAGTGAATGGGGATTCTACTTCTACGAAGATGTTGGCAAACCGCTCTTCGAAGCAGCCTTCAATTTGGAAGATTTCTGGGAGAAAATAGGGAAGATTCCGGTTGCTTCACTGGAGTTCCACCAAAAAAGAGGGGACTTCGCCAACTGGATTCGCGACGTTTTCAAGGAAACACAACTAGCAGAAAGAATTGAGAAAATATACAGCATCGGCGAAGACCTTAGGAGAGAACTCTTGAACGCTAGGCATAACCCGGAGGTCGCAGAATGTCCCCGATGTGGAACTCAAGCAGGTCCAGTTAAGACCTGGAAGATGGCTGGAAAACCAAGTAAAACCGGTGAAAGGCTTCAACTAACCATAGGCTTCTACAAATGCAACAACTGCAAAAAAACGTTTAGGAACGTAATCAAGAAAGAAAAAATCGAATCCACGAGCTGAATACGGACCACGCAACAAAAATTCGAATTCAAAACTAAATGCAGATATAACTCACAAAAATAGTGTCGGAACTTTTTCGCGAGCGCCAAATCCTCTTTGGGTTAAAGTGATATAAGAAAGGCGCTCATAAAACTAGCTATAAAGAGGCTTTATTATGAAGGCTCTCGTGCTTAGTGGTGGCAAAGGCACTAGGCTTAGGCCTTTAACGTTCACAACCGCGAAACAGCTAATTCCAATAGCCAACAAGCCCATTTTAGGCTATGTTTTAGACCATATTTCGCAAGCTGGCATCAAAGACGCAGGCGTCATAATAGCCCCAGAAACAGGCAAAGACGTTAAAGGTTATGTTAAAGACGGTTCTGCATGGAACATAAAAGTCAACTACATAGTTCAGGAACCCCTAGGACTCGCGCACGCCGTGAAAACAGCCAGAAGCTTTCTAGGCGAAGATGACTTCATAATGTATCTAGGCGACAACCTGATAGGAAAAGGCATCAACACCCTCCTAGAAAGATTCTGGAACGAAAAGTTGGACAACCTCATCCTCCTAAAAGAAGTTGAAAACCCAACAAGATTCGGCATCGTAGTGCTAGACAGCCAAGGTAACGTCGCTAAGCTCGTTGAAAAGCCTAAAACTCCACCAAGCAACTTAGCCCTCGTGGGCGTCTACATCTTCTCGAACAAAATCCACCAAGCCATAAAACGAATAAAGACTTCGTGGAGAGGAGAACTCGAAATCACAGACGCCATACAAGAAATGATAAACCAAGGCTTCAAAGTTAAAGCGGAAAAGCTGGATACTTGGTGGCTTGACACAGGGAAAAAAGACGACATACTAGTCGCCAACGCCAAACTACTAGACGAATACATCAAACGAGAAACAAAAGGAGAAATACATGAAAGCAAAGTTGAAGGAAGAGTCACCGTCCGAGAAAACGCCAGAATCGTGAACAGCACCGTTAGAGGTCCATGCATAATCGGCGAAAACTGCCTCATCAAAAACTCCTTCATAGGACCGTACACAAGCGTAGGCAACGAAGCCCACGTTATAGACAGCTCAGTTGAATATAGCGTAATACTTGAAAACGCTCTAATAAGAGGAGTTGAAAGACTAGAAGAAAGCCTCATAGGAAGAAATGCAAAAATCCTAAAAAATCAAAAACATAAAACCCTAAAACTCAACATAGGCGACTTCTCAGAGGTAGAAATATGAAGGAACATCCACTCAAAGGAGTAAAAACCTACGAATTAAATATGATGCCCGACGAAAGAGGCTTCTTCGCCGAAGGCCTAAGAAAAGACTGGAAAGAGCTTCTCGAAGGCGAATGGGTAACACAAGCAAACATAAGCTACAGCTACCCCAACATTATAAGAGCTTGGCACAAACACCAAAGAGGGCAAATAGATTACTTCCTAGTTCTAAAAGGAGCCATGAAAATCTGCGCCTACGAAGAAGAAACAGCAAAGATGGCTGAAGTTATAGCGACAGGCGAAAAACCCACGCTGGTAAGGATACCCGGGAAATATCTGCACGGAACAAAAACCGTCAGCAACGAACCATCCCTAACAATCTACTTCGTCACGAAACTCTACGACTATCAAAACCCAGATGAAAGCCGCAGACCATGGAACGACCCAACAATAGTCCCGACAGAAATAAACGGCAAAAAAGACGACCCCCGCGTTGGCAAACCTTGGGACTGGTTCCGCCCCCCGCACAAATAAGAGGCAACGATAAATGCGAGTGTTAGTAACAGGCGGAGCAGGCTGCATAGGCTCTGTTCTCTCCGGAATTCTCCTAGAAAAGGGCTACGAGGTAACATGCCTAGACAGACTCTTCTTCGGGTTAGACCCAATAAAGGAAGTCGCCAACAAAATTCACCTAATAAAAGACGACATCAGATGGTTTAAACCAGAAATTCTCAAAGGCATAGACGCCGTCTTCGACCTAGCATCGCTATCAAACGACCCAAGCGGCGAACTAGAACCGCAAAAAACCCTTGAAATAAACTATATAGGACGAGTCAGAGTAGCCAAACTCTCGAAAAAATATGGAGTCTCCAGGTACGTTTTGGCAAGCACCTGCAGCGTCTACGGATTCCGAGAAGAGATCCTAACCGAAGAATCCAGCCCCAACCCGCTAACAACCTACGCAAAAGCCAACGTGCTAGCAGAAAAGGAAATCATACCACTAGCAGACAAATCCTTCACCGTAACAGCCCTCAGACAAGCCACAGTCTACGGACTGTCTCCCAGAATGAGATTCGACCTAGCAATCAACGGAATGACCTTGGGCTTCTTCAAAAACGGCAAAATACCAATCATGAGAGACGGAAAACAATGGCGCCCCTTCATACACGTAAAAGACACCTCAAAAGCCTTCACCGAAGTCTTAGAAGCAGATCCAGAATTTGTCAACGGTCAAGTTTTTAACACAGGCAGCAATGAACAAAACGTCCAAATCTTCACCTTGGCGAAACTCATAGCAGAGTCCATCAACTTGCCGTTCAACTACGAATGGTACGGCTCACCAGACAAAAGAAGCTACAGAGTAAGCTTCAACAAAATCAAAGAAACACTGAACTTCAAGCCGCAGTATACACCCAAAGAAGGAGCAAAAGAAGTGTTCGACGCGCTTAAAGATGGGAGAGTATCAGGAGACGATTTACGAACAATAACCGTCAAATGGTATAAGCACTTACTAGAAATGCACACTGTCATCAAAGAAGTCGAAATCAACGGAGCAATACTATGAAAATAATAATCATAGGCCCAACAGGACAACTCGGCACAGACCTCATGAAAGTATTACGAGATGAACATCAAGTCATAGGCCTCACACACCAAGACATAGAAGTCACAGATTATAACAGCTGCCTAATTTTAAAGGAGCATCACCCCGATGTCATCATAAACACCGCCGCATTCCACAAAACAGACCAGTGCGAAGAAGAACCCCTAAAAACGTTCTCCGTAAACGCCTTAGGCGCCAGAAACATCGCTACAATATCCAAAGAAATCGGAGCCACAACCATGTTCATAGGCACAGACTACGTCTTCGACGGCTCCAAAAACGAGCCCTACACAGAAGATGACACCCCAACCCCAATCAACACCTACGGAATCTCAAAACTAGCTGGAGAATTCTACACAAAACAAAACCCAAAACACTATATCATCAGACTTGCAAGCCTATTCGGCGTAGCAGGAGCAAGCGGCAAAGGAGGAAACTTCGTCGAAACGATGATAACAAAAGCCAAAAAAAACGAAACCATCAATGTTGTTGATGACATGTGGATGAGCCCAACATATTCAAGAGACGCAGCCACAACAATAAAAAATATGCTGGAATCAAAGCTACCATTCGGAACTTACCACTCGACAAACAAAGGCTACTGCACGTGGTTCCAATTCGCCAAAGAAACATTCAGACTTTTACGCTTAAAGCCGGCTTTGACACCAATAGAAACACGCGAACTAAAAATAAAAGCAAAAAGGCCAAGATTTTCGGCATTAAGAAGCACAAAACTTCCAAAATACGGCATACAAATGAGGGAATGGAAAGAAGCTCTTCGCGACTATCTAGTCGAGAAAGGACACAACCGCACCAACCAATTCTGCGAGTAAAATAATGGTCTAGCGCGGGCGTCTTCCAGTAGTTTTATAACAGCGATATTCTCTTTTGATAGGATACTATCACATTCGTCTGGCAAGAGGCATACCCATGATTCTAAAGATGTTCACATTTGGAATGTATCTGACGAACTGCTATGTCGTAGGCTGCGAGGAAACCAAGGAAGCCATAGTCATCGATCCTGGATTTGACAGAGACAGAGAAGCTAAAGAGGTTCTTGACTTTATTGAACAAAATGATTTGCATGTTAAGTACATCGTTAACACGCATGGTCACGCTGATCACACAGCTGGAAACGGAATCATAAAAAAAGCAACTGGCGCCCTCATCTTGATCCATGAAGATGACGCAATAATGCTTACCACCGTTGCCAAAACTCTTTCAATGGTTTTTGGGCTTCGTGTGACATCGCCGCCAGCCGACAGAACACTCCATGAGGGAAACGTCATTCAAGTTGGACGCATCAACCTCGTGGTTCTCCACACACCGGGACACAGCAGAGGCGGCATATCCCTCCTAGGCGAGAATTTTGTTTTTCCGGGGGACACTCTTTTCGCTGGCTCTATAGGTAGGACCGATTTTCCAGGCGCATCTTTCGAAGAAATCATGCAGTCAATCAAAACCAAACTGGTAACATTGCCAGACCACTTCAAAGTATATCCTGGTCACGGCCCCGTCACCACCATAGGCGAAGAAAAGAAGCACAATCCTTTCCTGCAGATGTAATCAATTCTCAATACTGTGGAAACACCATGGAGATTCAGCTGGATACGTCAACAGTCCCTTTCAGTTTGGAGCACACTCTGAGATGCGGTCAGTTGTTTCGATGGAAAAAATTGGGCGATTGGTGGTACGGCGTTGTTAAAGACAAGGTTGTTAAGATAAGACAAATCGCTGACAAGTTGATGTTTCAAATGTTTCCTGAAAAAACGACTGCAGAGTTTATCGAGAACTACTTCAGGCTGGATGACAACCTACCATCTATACTTTCCCAAATAAACAAAGATGAGCACATAAGAAGGGCTATTCAACGTTGCCATGGACTGAGAATAAGCAGGCAAGAACCATGGGAGTGCCTAATCTCATACATCTGCGCAACCTACAAGAACATCCCAGCTATCAAAAACATGATTCTTAACCTCTCCAAACAATTTGGAGACAAGATAACTTTCAACGGTCACGATTTCTACACGTTTCCAAAGCCGAGCGACCTAGCACACGCTGGTCTCGAAGAAATGAGAAGTTGCAAGTTGGGGTTCAGGGCAGAGCGGGTTTTAGAAACCTCAAGAATTCTGGACCGCGAAGAATTCAACCTAGAGGACTTGAGGAAAATGAATTATGAGAAAGCTAGACAGAAATTGTTGTCACTGCCGGGAGCGGGACAAAAAGTCGCTGACTGCGTTCTCCTCTTCTCCCTAGACAAGTTGGAAGCTTTTCCTGTGGACATTTGGATGAAGCGTGCGGTTCTAGAATTCTATCCAAGCTATTTCGAACGTTCATTTGTCAAAAGAGTTTCCACCAAAAGCTCGATTACACCACGCGAATATAAGACAATCAACTCGTTTGGAAGAGAATATTTCGGGAAATACGCAGGATATGCACAAGAATATTTGTTCACGCTGTCAAGAGAGCATTAGAAATGTGCGCGCTGAATTCTTCTTTTAACTTGGAACAACTCCAATTCTTGTTATAGAAACATTTCTTTTTTCAAGTCCATGAATTAAGGGAGTCATGCCCAGGAATCGCCTATTGACATGCTGGGGGGTTAAAAAAGTGTCTATTTAGAGGATATTTTTCTCCTTTAACATCTGCATTGCCCTGCTACCGCTGGTGGTTACGGATGATATCGCCTTCGAAATGTTGTTCGTCGCCTCTAGATAATCCTGTGACAATATTTTCCCCGCAGCATCGAGTATTTTATCTCTCGCCTCCTCAAAGTTTCGTAGTCCTAGGACGCCGTGAGCGATAGTAATCTCCCCTGCCAAAGCATCTAAAAACGATAACATCATTTTCTTGGCGCCAGCAAGCTCATCCCCATTCAACTCGTTAAGTTTCTCTAAAAGCTTCACCGCGATTATCAATTCAGACTTAATTCTTTCCACATACTGAAAACAAATTATTGCTTTTCTGGTGTCGAAAGAAGATTCTTCTATCATTGTTCC